>OGLL01000009.1_pt1 | contig 124773 bp, 120 predicted proteins | sample 1572901 | NCBI WGS metagenome assembly OGLL01 (sample SAMEA2581980, study PRJEB24529) | metagenome | biome: Human gut stool | place: China | collected 2011
GCATCGCCCGTTCCCTTTCACGCACGGCTGTAGTTCGCATCACACTTACTGAGCCTCCAACCGGAAAGCGCAAGCAGTATGATAAGGAAGGCGTGGAAATGAAATATGGAAGAATGGAATAAAGAACATTAAAACATATAGATTATGAAGAAGATAAAGTTAAGCAATGGCGTGGAAATGCCACAACTGGGTTATGGTGTTTATCAGGTGGAACCTGATGAGTGTGAGCGTTGCGTGCTGGATGCTCTCAGCGTGGGCTATCGAATGATAGATACTGCACAGGCTTATCTCAACGAGGAAGCCGTGGGCAACGCATGGAAGAAGAGCGGCGTGAATCGTGATGAGATTTTTCTCGTTTCCAAGGTCTGGCCTTCCAACTATGGCGATGGACTGACCATGAAGAGCATCGACGAGAGTCTGCGCAAACTGCAGACTGACTACATCGACCTGATGCTTCTCCACCAACCTTACTGCGACCGCTACGGTGCTTACCGTGACTTGGAAAAAGCTTACAAGGCAGGAAAGGTTCGTGCCATCGGAGTGAGCAACTTCTTTCCTGATCATCTTATAGACCTGGCTTCAAACATGGAGATTGCACCGATGGTGAACCAGATGGAGACGCACGTGTTCAACCAGCAGCACGAGACCCGAAAGTACCTGGATGAGTTTGGCACCAAGCTCATGGCATGGGCTCCTTTGGCAGAAGGACAGAACGGACTGTTCACCAACCCTACCCTCACCCAGATTGGCGAGAAATATGGCAAGACTGCTGCACAGGTGGCCTTGCGCTGGCTGTTGCAGAGCGATGTAATCATCATTCCGAAGACTGTTCACAAGGAACGAATGCAGGAGAATCTGAACCTCTCCGATTTCGAACTTGATGCTGAGGACATGCAGAAAATTGCTGCGCTCGACACCGCCCATAGTCTCTTCCTCGACCATCATAGCGGAGAAACGACCAAGCAGTTTATGGAGTGGAGAGCTGTGGTGAAACCTACAGAATAAAGAGACTCTTAGAAACAAGCTCACTCTTATATGATAAATTTCGCTAAAAAATTGGTTATTTCAAAATAATTAGTGTATATTTGCATAAAAATCATTAGAATGGAGAATTATGGAAGAAAAATTATCGACTATATATTTGGTACCTGGTCTGAGAGTTGTAGATTCGGGTGCTATCCCTGAAGAGATTATGGGTGGTGTTCGTCCGCTGGGCGATTTCTATCTCAACACATTGATGAACGAGAACGACATCGACTGGGTATTCTTCTCTCCTGCCGGTGTATTCGACCAGGAAGGAAAGAAGACTGGCAACTATCGTTTGGGTAAGGATGATCTGATAGTGGATGCAGAGGGCAACAGCCACATCTCTGTTCAGGACTATGCTGATGCTATGGTCAACGAGCTGGAGAAGCCTGCTCACCACAAGGAGCGTTTCACCATCGGATACTAAAGAATATGCAACGAGCATTAGATTTTCTGAAGAATCACGTGGAGATTGCTTTCGCTACCAGCGAAGGCAATCGTCCGCATATCCGCATCTTCCAAATCATGAAGATGGAGGACTCTACCCTCTTCTTCGCCACATCGCCCGAGAAGGAGGTGTACAGACAGCTGCTGGAGAATCCGTTTGTGGAGATGATGGCAAGCGAGGGCAAGGAGTTTGTAAAGGTAAATGGCAAGGCCGACTTTGGGGTGGATGAAGAAACGCAGAAGTGGATTTACGAACATAATCCGGTTCTGCCACGTCTCTATACATCCTTCGATAAACTGGCTTATTTCAAGGTGGAAATAGCGGAAATGGATCATTACGACCTCATGCCCACGCCTCCGATGTTCAAGCATTACAATATGAAGGACCATACGGCGAGCGACGGTTTTGTGGGAGAAAGATATTCAAAGAAGAAATAAATGAGGAAATAAATGATGTGGATGATAAATCAAGCTAAATGTATCAAACATGTTCCGTTCGAAAAGATGGCCGCAGCGTGGAAGGACACGCATCTGGTGAGAATCAACCAGGAGAACACCCAGTCTATGCTTGACAATTCACGCACCATTGCTATCAGGAAAGATATTTCAGGTTTGAACCTGAGGGTGTATATCATCCTATCTGGCAAGCCATACAGGGCTCATGTGATTATGGCCATAGCACCCATCGCTTTTTAGGTATTATAAAATTTTAATTTGTAGCTTATGAAAAGAATATTTCGAATATTGATGATTGCCATTTGCTGCATGGTTTCATGCAATATGGTGGCGAATGCGGGCAACGACAAGCCTATCTCTGTAAATGCACTTCCAGCCAAGGGCGCATTCTATACAGGCAAGTACACCAACCACTTCAACCATGTTCTTGGCATCAGCCAGGAACAGGTCGATGCACGTATGGATTCGCTCTGGCAACACTTCTTCACCCCAGGCGACTTCTCGCGTTTTGCTCAGGCCGACCAGAGCACGGTTTATTACGAGGTGAACGACTCTATGGCCTTCGTCTATGATGTGGGCAGCGATGATGTGCGTACCGAGGGAATGTCCTACGGCATGATGATCTGCCTGCAGCTCGACAAACCAAAGCAGTTCGACCGACTCTGGCGTTGGGCCAAGACCTACATGCGCTATCCCGATTCATCGCCCTGGAGCGGTTATTTCTGCTGGCAATGCAAGGCCGACGGCACACCCTTCGGACACTCGAACGCAAGCGACGGCGAGGTCTATTTCGCTACCGCACTCTTCATGGCAGCCCACCGATGGAACAACCCTCAATATGAGGATGATGCGTTGGATATTCTCCACCAAACAATGACCAAACCCTGCACCGAGGGCGTCTGGAACCTCTACGATTCGGCCACCCACGTCATCACCTTCGTGCCTACTGACGATGCTCACCTCTACACCGACCCATCTTACCAGCTTCCGGCCTTTACCGAACTGTGGTCGCGTTGGGACAAGGAGCGTGCCGACTTCTGGAAGGAGGCTTCGGTGGCAGCACGTCGCCAGCTTCGTATAGCATCCCACCCTGTCACCGGACTTTATCCCGACTACAGCACCTACGATGGTGAGCCTTTCCGCGGCCCATATTGTGGCTATGATTCGCGCCGTTTTCAGTATGATGCCATACGTTGCCCCATGAATGTCGGCATGGATTATTATCTCTTCGGAGCCGACCGTGAGCTACAGAGCGAGACCATGCTGCGCCTGCTCACCTTCTTCAGAGATGAAGGCTTTGAGCACGGCCAGTTTGAGGTAGATGGCTCTAATCCTACCGGCAACTATACCATCGGCATGACCGGTGCCAATGCTGTAGGCGCTATCGCCTTGCACGACGAGAAACTGAAGCGTCAATACCTGCAGATGCTCTGGGACGCCCGTCCACCTAAGGGCCAATGGCGCTATTATGAAGGCATGGTCTATATGCTCTCAATGCTCCATGTATCGGGCAAATTTAGAATCTATTAGCAGACAGACATTTCTCACTACTTAGAATAAAGAAACAGCAGAAGAGAGCCCAGCGAGAAGATACTTCTCAGCTACAGTTCTACAATCTCTCCATCTTCAGGAATATGAATGCGGGGTGGAAACGCTTCATCCCCTGATAAGCGTTGTGCGTGTAGAGAACGCCTCTCCTATATTAGAGTCTATACATCACTACGGACTTTATGCCCTCTTTCTGAAGGAAAACAAGGGCTGCAAATTGTCATACGGCAGAACAGAATATGATTATGACGAGATGACCGTAACCTCGTTTGCTCCGGGACAGTCGATTAAGGTGGAACCGATTCCAGATGTTCCTTTTGCCAAATATACGGTATTGGCTTTCCATCCCGGCCTGCTCAACCGCACCCAGCTTGGCAAGAACATCTCCCGATACGAGTTTTTCGACTATAAAAGCAACGAAGCATTACACCTGTCCGCTGCCGAGGTCAATATCTTCCGTGACGTGCTCTCAATGATCAAGCAGGAACTGCAGCATCCTATAGATAAGCATTCGCGTGAACTCATCGTTTCCAACATCGAGTTGCTGCTGAACTACTGTCTGCGCTTCTACGACCGCCAGTTCATCACACGCGAGGAGATTAATCATTTGGTGGTAAAGAAGTTCATCTCTCTGCTCGATGAATACATTGCCCGGAAAGCGGAGCGTGAGGGGCTGCCTACCGTAGCCTACTTTGCCGACAAATGCTGCTATTCAAGTAAATATTTCGGCGAATTGGTCAAGACCGAAACTGGCAGAACCGCTAAGAGTATAATTAACGACCGATTGCTTTCGGCTTCCCGCCAACTGCTTGATGATGAAACCCTCTGCATAACGCAAGTAAGCCAGCGCCTCGGCTTTGAATATCCGCAGCACTTCGTCCGCTTTTTCAAGGCACAGACGGGCAAGCCCCCAAGTGAGTATCGCAAGACTGCGTAATTTGCATTGCCACTCCATCAGGCATCAGTTGGAAACCATGACGCTGATAGAATGTGGCATTGCAACTCTCTTCGGGCCACGCCGTAAGCACATAGGAAGAATGCAGAAGAGCCTGATAAAGCTGCTCAGGATACTTGCCCGATACCCAATGAATGTTATAGAAGAGATGGAAAGCATAAAACTTACGAGCCGACCATCTCTTCTGTTCATTGAAAGCATTGTTGGTACATGCCATTACATTGCCATTATAGACTCTGAAACTCACGGCAAAATAGGCATTCATGATCTTTTTGTTGAGTTCACGACTTCTACTACCTGCAAACAAATTATACAAGATGCTGCTTCTGTCTTCACCAAAGATTTGTTTGAATATTAAGTGTTAAGCTTTTCGAAAACTGTTAAACATTGAAACCTCTCAGGTCGAGTCCGTCTGAACGATATAATAGCTTCTTAAAACTGAATAACTGAATACTGAACACCTTTCCGCCTTGCTTTCCGTCAGCTCCATCGGCATTTGCTCCCTTCGGAGGAATTTCCTCGATGTAATATTACGGGTGCAAAGGTACGAAAATATTTTTATATTTACCTAGTACGTACTATGTACGCGTACTAGTACTATCTTTTCCCTGATGCAGCCATGACACCCAGGGCGTAAGATGCCTAAGAGGGTGTTCAGTATTCAGTATTCAGTTTTTTTCGCGATAGTTACCCTTTCTATGGTTATAGATTGTAAGCAATTATTTTATATTATATATTATATATATAATATACTATCTATACAGAAGGTGGTAACAAGAGCGAAAAAAACTGAATACTGAATACTGAACACGTTTCCCTGTAATCGGGTATTACTTTGTAATATGCTGATTTATATGGCAAAACATAGTTTTCGATACCACAAAAACATAGAGATGCGCCCCATAGAACATAGAGCTTGTTTTTAACGAAGTTTCAAATCGTAAGTATTTTGCTGAAAATCGCTCCTTATCACATGCCAAAATTTGGTAGATACAGAAATTCTTCGTATCTTTGCACCAGCAATCGAAGGAACAGCCTATCGTGCCGAAAACCGGTCATCTATGAAGACCGGAGCGGGGCTTAAATGATGACAGGCGCCGGTCATCAATGAAGACCCAAAATCGGGGCAGAACGGGGGCTTCCGGGTAGTTGTGATTTCTAGACACCGACCTGGTGAAGACCGAGAAGCAGAATGCGTTCGCCATCTCGCAGTACACCGATGTGATGACCATCGAGAAATTTGCCAAGCACATCACTTCTCACGGCAGCGTATATTCCTGAGCCTACGCTGATGCTTTTCCGAAACGGAGAAGTATTGTGGCGCACAAGCGGTGTGGTAGATAAAGCCGAACTGCTGGCTACGCTTGATCCTTTCTTGAAATAAAAATGAGAATGGAATAACGAACATAAAAACATGTTGATTATGAAGAAGATAAAGTTAAGCAATGGCGTGGAAATTCCACAACTGGGTTATGGTGTTTATCAGGTGGAACCTGATGAGTGTGAGCGTTGCGTGCTGGATGCTCTCAGCGTGGGCTATCGAATGATAGATACTGCACAGGCTTATCTCAACGAGGAAGCCGTGGGCAACGCATGGAAGAAGAGCGGCGTGAATCGTGATGAGATTTTCCTCGTTTCCAAGGTCTGGCATTCAAACTATGGCGAGGGACAGACCATGAAGAGCATCGACGAGAGTCTGCGCAAACTGCAGACCGACTACATCGACCTGATGCTCCTCCACCAGCCTTACTGCGACCGCTACGGTGCCTATCGCGACTTGGAGAAAGCTTACAAGGCAGGAAGCAACTTTGCATTAGGTTTTCTTATCGGATTATCCTCTATCGAAAAATATTCAAATTGCTTTCGGTTAACCATTACACCCAGAAAGGGCGTGAAAGTCATAGTCGTTTCAAAAGGAATATAAACTCTGATTTTACGACTAAGCCCTGTGCTTTCTTGCCAAAAACATGAAATATCAAAAATGGGAGGGTAAAAGTAAGGCTTGTCTTTTCTTGGAATAATCATAAATTGATCATATTTGGTAGATTACAAAACTCATAATTCTCAGTAACAATCGAGGCATTGGAAAACAACACAGTGCTGCATTCGCTCATCCCATAGGCATTATGAATGTGCCCGAAGAGATGAGCCTCCGGCTTGATGCGTTTAACTGCATCTAGCAATGTTCTGCTGCCATAATGTAAACCTGCACTTTCATCCATAATGAGATAGGGTGGCTGATGGGTGATAAGCACGTCGGTATTGGAAGGAATGTTTTCCAACATTTTGGTATAGTTACCACTTATATCATCTTCCACGAACATCGGGATGCCGAAGAACTTTATGCCTTCTATCGTTACACCGTTACCATAAAGATAATGGCAGTTTTCGGGCAGACCATTGATATCGGCTCCGAAAAGACAGTCGTCATGGTTTCCTGCTATGAAAACTTTGTGTTTGTATGGCAAGGCACAGAACCATTCCATAAAGTCGATAACTTCGGCTTCAGTTCCTGCCATCGTGAAGTCACCGGAATGAACTATCACGTCAGCAGCAGGAAGATCCTGCAGCTGACAATGATGGTTGTGAGTGTCGGAAATATGAAGTATCTTCATTTATTTTCGGAAGAGGAAATTCCATCTATTATTTTTTTAGAGATATCTTCTCCTTTTTCTAAGTCAAAACAATAGAACTCTGTTTCATCCCCCTTAGTTCCAATCTTCTCACGTAGGGATTTTATCGTATCATCATCATGGCTCTTGACTATCATTACAAAGAAAGTCGCAGTACTTTTCGGCTCATTACTCAATTTACAGAAATCCTTAGCAAAGGCTGATTTTTTAGGATTTAGAGCCTTAAACTCGATAAGGGCGATTCGTTCGAATTTATCATCGTGAATACAAAGGTCTATCATAGCAGACTGTCCCCCATTTTCTTCTCCATCAACTTTGTATGGACAATTTTTATCCCCCTTTTTACTAAAAATATATTTCTCTTCTGTTGGGGTTTCCACAGAATAATAAGCATTCCACGAGTTTTTTTTCACAATATTTATTGAATTGCTCAACAAATATAAATCTCAACTCTTGTTCGCTAATACGAGTTCCCCCATTTCTATAACGCCCACTGTACTTTGGAAATATGATTCTTGAACCAGATTTACAGAGTTCACTACTATTTCCAAAATCTTCTTTCTGGGTATCATAAACCTTTTTGATAACCTCAAATGTTTGATCGATTATGTTTATTACATGTTGTTTATTGCTATTTGTCATATTTATAAAACTTTATAATTCCGCCCCTGCCTCCCTATGGATGCAGAGGACCTCCTTGGGTTTAACAATATCAATAACTTTCTTGATGCACTCTTTCGAAGCATGTCCTGAGGTGTGGATATCCACCACATTGGAAAACGCCTCTCGAAAGTCTCTGTAAGCAGGATTTTGCTTTACTTGCAATGGGTCTTTGTAATAACCATCCCAAGCAGAATAGATGAGAAGAACCTCTGACGAAGATAATCCTTGACACATTTTCTTCACAAAATCCAAATGGCTAGCCCCTGTTACCAAGACAAAGCCTTTTTTTTGCATCTCACCGAGTTTTGGATCATCCTCCCCCACATACTTAAAGTGAAAAGCAAACAAGCCCTTTGAAGTTTTTGCTTCTCGATGTGTAAAGATCTGCATCGCTCTGCCCATCATTCCACCAGTGTAGTATAGTCCCTTACGAGCTTTGAGAGCTGCCGTTTTTACACTAGCCAATCTCTCAATATCCGTGGCAGAAGCCAAGACTATCACATACTTGAAAGCACTCATCACACAAGCCATACGTCTAGACACCTCACTTTCTTGAATACAAAGGTCTCCACGCTTCAGTGTAGTTCCTTCTGTGATAAGCAAGTCTATATTAGAAGCATATCTATGAAGCGTAGGATATAATCCTTTGCCAAGATAGCCATGGTCACGATAATCACCAGTATGCCATATGCGTTTTCCGTCAGCTTCGATAAGAAACATATAGGAGTCATAGATGCTATGGCTATTAAAAAAAGGAGTGATACGGATATCCCCTATCATAAAAGATTTTGGCCGAGTATGCGGTGCTGTACGCTCCCATATATGAAAATCTTTTATCTTCCTTATTTTCTGCTCATCATCTATCAATATCTTACTTTTTTCTTCCGAATCTTTCCATTCTTGCTCATGAGCTATTTTCAACAGGTCATACTTCGCAAGCATTAGTTCTTGACCTCCCACTCCTATATATTGAGGCACATCGCAAGAAATTAGGTCAAACAAGCCGACATGGTCTTCATGGGCATGAGTATATACCACCGCTTGGTGCTGCTTAACATTTTGCGCAAAGATGTCACGCACCTGAGCTTCATCTTGCTCAGGTGTAGTAGGAACAGTACAACCAGGCAAGTTCTGACCGAAATCCACAAAGACACGAGAAGTCTTCGTGGATATTTCAGTAATACATCCACCTATTTGATCTATTCCACGATGAATCGTAACTACAACATCGCTATCTTTTAGATATGTTTGAAATCTTGCCATCGTCATTCAATTTCATTGTGTTATTAGAAAAACGTATACTTATTAGAAATATTGTCATAAATCCATCTTTTTTATTTGATATTTATGTATATTCATTGGGATACAACTTCAACTAAGGTTACTAATCTCACAGAATCCTCATGCCAAGAGCCTATTCCCCACGTTACAGTTTCAAAGGACTTACTTACCAGATGCAAACTTTCCATATCTGTCATTTGCAATTCATGGCCAGTTGGCTGGAAGACAAGAAAGAGTACACGAGCTATCTTACGTCCCCCACACAAGGATTCAAGCTTATCTTGCGTCATTTTGCAAACCAATTTATATGGCTTATTCCATAAATCAAACTCCTCACAATCAAAGGCTACAAGTTTACCTTTTGTAAGAAAGAAGGACTCAAAGTCATCATTATCTATGCTTACCACCATATGGGTCTGATAAAACTCCCTCACCAGACCCTTTATTATTTCAATATTGCTTATCATTGATTTCACTTCAATACTCTTCGTATAATGACTCTCGTATTCTCCAATTTCAGCATCGGCTGAGACATATAGGTGGTAAACTCACAGCCGTGCTCCTTCATCCAATTCACCACCTCATTTCTAACCTCGTTGTCATAGCAGATGGTGAGACCTAAAGGAAGAGTTACTTGAAAATCTTTTGGTTCGATTTCCTTGCCTGTCACCATTGGGTTGCTAGGTTCAAGCCCAAGGCAGTATGCCACATAGCTGCCAGCCAATATTCCCTTGGAAGGCTCAGCACTGTATCCTAACTGCTCTTTTACTTTATCCATTACATCTTTCAATGTCATTAGGTCCTTAGCAATACCCAAGTTTGCAAATACTAGCAACTCCTCTTTTATTCGGGTTTCGATTTCAGGTGTCAGGGAATCGAATTTCTGCTTTGCACCAAACATAGTTTGGAATGTCAACGACTCGTTGAGTGTTCTCTGTTGCAGTTGCACCTTGCGTTTCTGTTCTTTGTTCATTGTTCATTATGTATTTTAAGTTCTACAATATCATAAGAAGCATCTTTTTCATGTGCTCCTTATATTTCTATAATACGATAATCCCAATGTAATAATTTTCAAAAAGTCTCTATTTCTGCACACTTTCACAATAAATGAGCAAGTATTTTACAAAGTTTAACTATAATGATTAGGGGCGTTTTTCCAGTCATTAAGGATTTCCGGTTATTCAAGATGTCCCCAAGTTGTCACTCAATGCCTCTCTAGCTTATAAATAAGGTTAAATCAAGTTCGCCCTGCAAACAAAATCCATCCATATAATCACTTTTCTGAATATTTTTTGTATTTTTGCAGCATCTGGGCATGGATGGAAATGAAAGTCTGGCACCATAAGACAATGCACAAGAAATTCAAATTAAAGAACGAAGCATATGAGTAATACAATGAATGGGATTTATTGGAAGGGCATGGTAAAATGCGGTTTCTCTGACACCGGAATGCTAAACAGATGCAGCCAGCTTGTGGGTGGCGACAAAGATATGATTAAAGTGTTTAAGTACAAATGATTAAAATAAATTAAAAAGAATATGAAGCATCAAGTAAAAGTGACCGTAATAGACAAGAAAATCTATCCGGAACTACAGGAGAAGTATTGCGCCGACCCTAAAGCAGGAATGTGTCCATGCTACAATGTTGGCGATGAGTTTATCTTTGAGCGTGACGAAGAGAACGACCATTTCTGGCATGGAGGATTGAATACGCTCGTCAAAACATCCGCTGACCCGAACACGGTAGCTGGAGGTCCGAAAATGCCACATTGCTCTGAGGCATGGGATGCTATTTCACGATATATATATACACCGGACTGCAAGGTGGTTCAATCATGAAGGGGTGGATGAAGCGTGAAAACGAAATGATATGCTGTTGTTCTGACGGAACGCGCCCCGTTATATTCAAAATTGAGCGTATAGACGAAGAGTAGTTGTTTTGCGGGGCATGGATGGTATGGTTGGGGTTGGTCGCTGCGTTATTAGGATAAAAATAATCAAATTAATTAGAATAAATATGAGAAAGGAATCAAGAGCAATGGATAGCCAATGGGCATTGGAAGTAATGCACAAGGCTACGTACATGACTGTAAGTTTCATTGACGAAGACGGTAAACGCAAGCAGTATGATAAGGAAGGCGTGGAGATGAAATATGGCAGAATGGAATAAACTCCGAAAAAGGTAATATCTTCCGAAAATCAGGTATAAGAACATTAAGGAAATCTGCATACCTTTGCACCAGATTTAAAATATAAGATAAACATAAGATAAATATTAAGATAGAATGAAGAAAATAATCGTAATTTCTACCAGTCTGCGTACTGGTTCAAACAGCGACATGCTCGCTGATCAGTTTATCGAAGGTGCTGAGGCTGCAGGTCATGAAGTGGAAAAGATTTATCCTGAAAGCCATCTTGCCGGCACTCTGTTCTGCGGTGGTGTTGTCGCTCCACGTACCATTGAGGGCAACAAGAAATTGCAGGAAGCATACGAGTTAGGTAAATCAGTCAAGTGATAGAGACTCAACTTTTGATTCTTATGAAAAAAATTGCAATATTTATTATATTAACAACTATTTCACTCAATATAATGGCACAACAGAAAATAGTACAGACAGCAGGGCGCACCCAACTGGGTGAGTTTGCCCCAGAGTTCGCCCACCTCAACGACGACGTCCTCTTCGGAGAAGTATGGAGCCGCAATGATCTGCTTTCATTGCGCGACCGCAGTTTGGTAACAATCACTTCGCTTATCAGCCAAGGAATCACCGACAATTCGCTGAAATATCACTTGCAATCGGCAAAGAACAACGGAATTACCCGCACGGAAGCGGCCGAAATCATCACCCACATCGCCTTCTATGCCGGTTGGCCTAAAGCCTGGGCTGCATTCAATCTGGCAAAGGAAGTATGGAGCGAGGACGTGAAAGACAAAGATGTGAAAGGTGAAGATGCCAAGGCTGCTTTCCAGCGTGAGATGATCTTCCCTATTGGCGAACCCAACACCGCTTACGCCAAATACTTCAAGGGCAACAGTTATCTTGCGAAAATATCTGATAGTCAGATACCTTTCTTCAATGTTACCTTTGAGCCTGGTTGCCGAAACAACTGGCACACGCACCACGCCACAAAGGGCGGCGGGCAAATGCTGGTAGGCGTAGCCGGACGCGGCTGGTATCAGGAAGAAGGCAAGCCTGCACAGGAGATTCTTCCAGGCACAGTCATCCATATTCCTGCCAACGTGAAGCATTGGCACGGTGCTGCAAAAGACAGCTGGTTTGCCCACCTCGCCTTTGAAATACCTGGCGAAAACACCTCCAACGAGTGGCAGGAGGCTGTGAGCGATGAGGAGTATAACAAGATCAAATAACAATAATTCGAGTTTTGCAGGTGATTATGAAGGAATTTTTCTTTAATACCATACAGGAGTTCAATGACTTCATAGGGGTGAAAACACTTCATCCTCTGGTGAGCATTGCGCGTGTAGAGAACACCTCTCCTATTCAGGAGGCTGTGCATCACTACGGACTTTATGCCCTCTTCCTGAAGGAAAACAAGGGGTGCAAATTGTCATACGGCAGAACAGAATATGATTTTGACGAGATGACCGTAACCTCGTTTGCTCCCGGACAATCGATTAAAGTAGAACCCATTCCAGAAGTTCCGCTTGCCAAATATACGGTATTGATTTTCCATCCCGAGCTGCTCAACCGCACCCAGCTTGGCAAGAACATCTCCCGCTATGAGTTCTTCGACTATACAAGCAACGAAGCACTACATCTATCCGCTGCCGAGGTAAACATCTTCCGTGACGTGCTCTCAATGATCAAGCAGGAACTGCAGCATCCTATAGATAAGCATTCGCGTGAACTCATCGTTTCCAACATCGAGTTGCTGCTGAACTACTGTCTGCGCTTCTACGACCGCCAGTTCATCACACGCGAGGAGATCAACCACTCGGTGGTAAAGAAATTCATCTCTCTGCTCGATGAATACATTGCCCGGAAAGCGGAGCGCGAAGGATTGCCTACCGTAGCCTACTTTGCTGACAAATGCTGCTATTCAACCAAATATTTCGGTGAATTGGTCAAGACGGAGACTGGCAGAACTGCCAAGAGTATGATCAACGACCGGCTGCTTTCAGCTGCCCGCCAACTGCTTGTAGATGAAACCTTAAGCATTACACAAATCAGCCACCACCTGGGCTTTGAGTATCCTCAGCACTTCGTCCGCTTTTTCAAGGCGCAGACGGGCAAGACACCAAGTGAGTATCGCAAAACTGCGTAAATATGTAGACATGTAAATATATAGATATGTAGATATAATGATGCATCAAATGTGGTGACCTTCATCAGATGAACCCCACCAACTTTCTTTTTTTACATCTTCCAAACAGTCATTTACAGTCATTTACTGCCAATTAAAACGGAAGTTAAAACGGATAAATCTTGTTAAACTAATCATCTTTTACCACTTATGTTCATACCTTTGCACCCAAATTTATAATTAAAAAAGGGATATTTTATGTTCAAATAAGGATAACTCCTTCATTTAAAAAGGATAATTCCTAATTTAAAAAGGATAATATTTTAAATAAATAAGAGAAATTATATGAGAGAAAATTCGGAAAGTTCAGTAGCCTGCCATCATCGAGTAGGCTTCCTGGGATTGCTCATCACTCTGGGCATTGTGTTTGGAGATATAGGTACATCCCCACTCTACGTGATGAAGGCCATCCTGCACACGGGTGAAGCCATCAACGAGAGCACCATCCTGGGTGCATTGTCGTGCATCATCTGGACACTCACCCTGCAGACCACCATCAAATACGTATGTGTGGCGCTGCGTGCCGACAACAATGGCGAAGGAGGCATTCTCGCCCTCTACGCCCTGTTGCGCAAGATGAAGAGAAAGTGGATTTACTTATTGGCCATCATCGGTGCCAGCACCTTGCTGGCAGATGGAATCATCACCCCTGCCATCACGGTTACCACAGCCATCGAAGGACTCGAAAGCATCAGTCCCCACCTGCCAGTCATCCCCATCACACTGGGCATCATCACCATCATCTTCTTTGTGCAACGCTTTGGTACAGAGAGTATTGGCAAATCGTTCGGTGTTTTCATGCTGATATGGTTCCTGCTGCTGGGCGTAACGGGAGCTTTCAGCATCACCTCTTATCCATTGATTCTGAAGGCCTTCAACCCCTACTATGCTGCCATGCTGCTGGCAAAATCGCCAGAGTGGTTCCTGATTCTGGGTGCCGTGTTCCTCTGTACCACTGGTGCTGAGGCTCTTTACTCCGACCTGGGTCACTGCGGCAGAAAGAACATCACCATCAGCTGGCTTTTCGTAAAGGCCATGCTCATCCTCAACTATCTGGGGCAGGGAGCATGGGTGCTGAACCATATTCATACTGCCTCCTCCGTGAATCCGTTCTTTTCCATCATGCCACAGAGCATGCTGATTTTTGCCATCATCATGGCCACGGGAGCGGCAATCGTTGCCAGTCAGGCACTTATCAGCGGCACCTTCTCCATATTGAGCGAAGCCATGAACCTGCACTTCTGGCCACGCATGCGAATCAAGCATCCTACCCATGTAAAGGGACAGCTCTATATCCCGGTAATCAACCTCGCCATGTACATCGGTGTGGTTCTCATCATCCTGCTCTTCCGCGACTCCTCGCACATGGAGGCAGCCTACGGTCTCGCCATCACCATCACCATGCTGATGACCACCCTGCTGCTCGGTTTCTACCTGCGCACCAAGGGTGTGGCGCGCATCTTCATCCTGCTTTTTATGGGCGCATATTGCGTTATCGAGGGCATTTTCCTTGCCGCCAACCTGTCAAAATTCCTCGCAGGAGGATGGTGTACGATGCTCATAGGCGGAATCCTGTTCCTGATGATGTATGTATGGGTCCGCGCCATCAAGATCCGCCATCAATACATCAGTACCAAACCGCTGAATGAGTATTATCAGATTATCTCCGATATCAAGGCCGACGAGAGCATCCCCAAGTACGCATCCAATCTGGTTTATGTGAACCATGCCGACAAGGAAGGTGCGGTGGATGACAAGCTGCTCTATTCCATCATCAACAAGCAGCCCAAGCGTGCTGACCATTACTGGCTTATCAATCTGGAATTTGCTGATACTCCTGACACGCTGGAGTACAGTTGCGAGACCCTGGTTCCCGACACCCTCTACAGTGTAACCATGCGCATAGGTTTCCGCATTGAGCCTAGGGTGAGCCTCTATCTGCGACAAGTGGTAGAAGACCTGGTGGCCGGCAGGAAGGTGGATTTGAGAAGCACCTATCCTTCGCTCCGCAAAAACGGAATACCTGGCGATTTCCGCTTCATCATCATCCACCGCGTATATTACCCAGAGAGTTCCGACAACCGCCAGCAGAACCTGCTGATGACCATCTACGCCCTTATCGGCAAGATAGGCATTGACGAGCCTAAGGCTTTGGGCCTCGACACATCCATGGTGGTGGTAGAACGTGTTCCGCTCATCATCACCCATCCCAACAGAAGCATCAGGCGCATTACGCAAATTGAGGAAGAATAAATTGAAGAAGAATTTGTTGATTTTTCAATTTATCGATTAAGGTATGTAGATTTGGTGGGGTTCATCAGATGAACCCCACCTATTTTGGCGACCTTCATCAGATGAAGGTCACCATTTTTTTCGAAATCCATCGTGTTACATCAAGTCACACTTCTCTTCGGTATTCTTTTCAACCTTCTCGCCAGCCTTCAGGATGCGAGCCTTGTAGCCGAACTTCTCGAAGCCCTTCTGAAGCTTCTCGGAAGTAGTCTTATCGGCATTATATTCAACGGTTACCGTCTGGTTAGGAACCGAGGTCTCGATACTCTTGATACCCTTCTCAAAACGGAGGTTGCTCTTAATCTTGTTCTCACAAGCCGCACAGTGCATCTGAGGGGTTGTTGTGAAAACCACAGTCTTGAAGTCGGTATAGTAATACTCGGCATTCAGCTTCAAAGTCTTGGAAAACAGAGGGATATAGAAGGACGCGCTCACCCCATAGTTCCAGGCCTCCTCCTGCTTCAGACCATCACCTGAAAGCTGAAGTTCTCTTCCACTCGCCAGCAGATAGTTGTACTCCGCCAAACCGAATACCGTGCGATAGCCCTTTCCGGCAGATAATCGGATGCTGACAGCATCTACAGGCGAATACTTCAAGTGGAAACGAGGTGTAAAGAAATTACCATAGATGGAGCTATGGTCTAAACGCACACCTGCCATCGCCGTGAGCTTGGAGCCTAAAGTATAGGTATATTGGGCGTAAGCACCGGGAGTAGTCTCCTTCTCGTTCAGGCGCTGCATCTCAGGCAAGATATAAGGATGATTACCATCTATCGACGCATAGGGAATGACATTCACATTCGTGCGCTGCCCCAGATAATCATGGTTCACGCTCAACCCCACGGAGAGATTGTACTGCTGGGTAAAGTTCGTTTCAAACATCAGCGAACCATAGAGATTCTTCTCGTTGAGATAATAAAATTTATTTCCATACTGCGCATCCAATTGGTGCATAGAAGCCAAAGCCATTATTATGTTGAACGAACGTTTCATACCTTATTATATATTATCCTTTACTACTACACTATATATATATGAGCCACTTTAAGAAGCAGCTTCTCTTCAATCAGCAAAGATAATACAAATCCATGGAATTGCTTTCAACAACCTAAGAAAAATAACAATCTTTATATTTTTTTCAAAAGAGATGTAAGCCTCAATCAAGGTTGAAAACCATAACACAAAAAAATAGGACCTGTTTCACAACAGATCCTATCACATACTTACTAAAACTAAATTAACCACTAAAAAAACTAATATCTTTTTTTTCCTTAGAGGAAAAAACTCCTTGACTTACAAAACAACAAAGAGGATATTACCTCTTCGAGAGGTTCACCAAACCTCTTCTCCTAAAATCTATTTGCAAAGTTATGCAATTTATTTGAATTCGCCAAATTCTCTAAACTTTTTTAAAAGAAAGTGGCGAATATTAATACATTTTAAAACTTATACCCCACAGTCATCAGCAATTGATGGCGATTGTTATCCACTTTGCACGAAGTTGGGATATTGCTCAACGCTGCATTCTCATTCACATAGCTCATAAACGGATAGAAATCGCCCTTCTGGGTAGTATACTGATAAGCTACATCAATATTCAGATTCTCGTAGTTGAAACCCACACCGCAGGTAAAGCGATTCATCGCCTTCCAGTTGGTATAATCTGTAGAAGTAGCAATATCTACTCCATTGCTGCCAATCGACTGATCACGATAGGCATTCTCTCTGAACATCGGCGATACATAGTTGTAACCCAGACGCAGAGAAAGCATGGAGGTAGGCTTGATTTCCGCTCCCACCTTCAAGGTGCTTACGCCCTTCAGGTTGGCACGGGTATCAGCATTCATCACATCATCGCTGCTGCTGGTCTCGTAATAATCGCCCCAGTAGTAATCGTAGTAGCCGCCATCCTTCACGCGGTTGTCCATGTGGTCGTACCAGGCATACTCGTAGGTAGCACCCAGGGCAAGATAGTTGCCCACGGTATGACCCATGCTGACACCCACCTTCCAAGGAGTGTTCAAGCGGAAGTCGTAATCCACAGTCTGTCCCTTATCACCCTTTGTATAGCAAGGCACATTGACGATATTGCCGGCTGCATCCTTATCCTGGAAAGTAGCTGGTGCTTCACCGCCATACATACTCAGATCGTGGGCTGCGCTGAGCGAGAGATCGTAGAACACAGGAGAATTGACGTAGGCACCGATGCGGAAAGGAGACTCCTCTACCGGACGGAAGATGACACCAGCCTTCACGTCATAACCCGTACCCGTAATCTTGATTTCCTCGTAGGAATCACTGTAGTTGCCATCCACCAGATTCTCTGCATAGAGGGAATTACTGTTGTAATGAACATCGTGCAAGCCGATGGTAAGACCGAGCCATACTCTATTACCGATAGAACCGCTGATATTGAAATCGTAGCTGCCGATGTAGCCATGCTGATACTGGCCGAAGAGATAAGACTGGGCGTCGGCGAAAGCCAGGGCACCATTGGAAGTGACATTGAGCAGACCGTTCTGATAATTGCCTGCATTATCCTTGTAACCGCCAAAGTTTGCATCCACAGAACTCCATCCATCCACGCCCTCGGCATGCTTGGCTGCAGTCAACTTGTTCTGCGAAGCCTTCGTGAGCGTATTGGCTGCGTTGAGGAGCTGTCCGAAGTCGGTACTCTTATGATAATTGAATGCGAGATTGAGCGCACTGGAGTTTCTCATCTTCGTAGACCAGACGATGCCTACCTGGTCGAAGGTTGGATGACTCTTCTTGCCCTTGATATCTATGGTAGAATAGCCAAGGGAAACGCTGTTGTCTGCACCGCTCTGGGCGATGACGCCGGCAGAGAGGGAAATCTGATTCTTGCGGAAAAGACCCACACCGGCTGGGTTGGTGCTGATGGTGGAGATGTCGGCACCCAAAGCCTCCATCGCTCCACCCATACCTACATAGCGGGCGGTACCCGTGAGTTGGCTGGCAGCCAACTTGGTATCCTGATAGGTTTCCTGCGCAGTGGCACTCATGGAAGCCACGAGTGCACTGGCAAAAAGTATATGTTTCAAATGATTCATATTATTTCTAATTTTAATTGTTTATAAAGCTTTTGCCCTTTACCTTACCCTTCGGCCAGTGACCGTTGGTTCAGGGCGTATTTATCGGCGACCTCCGAAGCTGCCGCCACCTGAGCGACCGCCGCCTCCAAAGCTGCCACCACCGGAATGGCCACCACCGAAGCTGCCACCTCCGCCTACGCTGCCGCCACTGAAGCTGCCGCCATTACCAAAGCTGCCGCTGTTGCCGAAGCCGGAATTACTGCGCGTTCCGAAATTGGAATTATTGTTGAAGCCATTGTTGTCACGGCGCTGACCAAAACTGCGGTTGGAACCGCTTCTGCGGGTATAGGTATTCCTGTTGCCCTGCGATCCGCCATAAACATATCCATGAGAAGCATCAATGCGACCCGGATTGTTATATCTCTTGCCGCCGGCAAAACCGCCATAGCTTACATGCCCAATCATCGGACCACCCCAGTACCAAGGACCATACCAACCGCCCCAGCCGTAATACCATGGGTCGTACCAGCCACCATACCATCCGGCGTAGCCGTAGTACCATGGATCATACCATGGGTCGAACCATGGATCATACCAGCCGGCATAATAGCCGTAGCGCCAAGGATTGTGCCATCCCCACATGCGCGAACGCCAGTAGTACGGACCATAGCCATAGTAGCCGTAGAACCACGGATCATAATAGCCATCCCAGCGGCTCATGCGGCGGGTGTAGTCGAAATCCTCATCCTGGTTGATGTATTTCTGGGCAAAATACGCATCATCATAGATGCTGTCGGGCGCCACGCCCTTGCCCACATGAAACTGGATGATGTCGTTGCCCAGCGAATCGGTGCCCACATGCTCAAAATGACTGAAGATGCGTCCGCCACGGTTATACTCATCCACATCACGCCCGCTTCCACTCCAATAGAGTGAGTAGATGCTATCTCTACGTGCACGCTGCGCAGCATACTGCTGCTGGAGGCGTGCCCGCTTCTCTGCCTTTTCCTGCGCCTCTTTCTTCGGGTTGAAGTAGAGGTCGTCGTCCTGCGCCATCGAAGTCAATGGCATGGCTGCTGCCATCAGGACTGCCAGAAGATACATTTTCTTCATCGTATATTTCTCCTATTCTTTAGTTTCGTTTTCCGAATCATCACGGCCTGCATATCCGTGAATCATCTGCTGAATTATATATGCAAGTGAGGGCTGAAAAACAGCCTTTTTCTATCTATATAATAATTCTAGTGCAAAAATATTGCTTATCTTTATGCAAAAATACAGAATTTCCCTAAAATAATGTAGGTTTTCCCCTATTTTTTTATAATTTTGCAGAAGATTTAAAATAATTCTAGCTTTTTTGAACATTCAAAGGCGTTTTATGACAAGAAATTAATACAAATTAAACATGAAATATTTAGTAGCGACATTCAACATCGAGACCACCGCCGACTTGATGCAAGCCTGCCAGGACCTGCTTGCCGACGGAGCTGCCGAGGCAGGATTCGAATCTTTCGAGGAAACGGAAACGGGCATGGAGGCTTACGTGCAGAAGGACCTCTTTGACAAGGAGGCACTGGACGAATACATCGCCGACTTCCCTATCATGGATACCCGCATCACCTACGACATCAAGGATGCCGAGGACAAGGACTGGAACCAGGAATGGGAGGAGCAGGGCTTCGCCCCTATCTTCGTAGCCGACCAGGTGGTCATCTACGACGCCAAGCATCCTGAGCTCTACCCCGACACCAGCAACCGCCCCGACATCATCGAGATTGGCATCGAGGCGAAGCTTGCCTTCGGAACCGGCAACCACGAAACCACCCGCATGATCATCTCGCAGCTGCTGCAGATGCCGGTGAAGACCAAGCGAGTGCTGGATTGCGGCACGGGAACGGGCATTCTGGGACTCACCGCCTCCAAACTGGGTGCCAAGGAAGTGGTGGGCTACGACATCGACGAATGGAGCGTGGAGAACGCCAAGCACAATGCCGTGCTGAACGGCGTAGACAACATGGAAGTGCTCTTCGGCAACTGCAATGTGCTGAACCACGTGAGCGGCGTTTTCGATGTGGTGATGGCGAACATCAACCGCAACATCCTGCTCAGCGACATGCGCCTCTTCCGCAGCGTGATGAACATCGGCGGAACCCTGATTCTGAGCGGTTTCTACGAGGAAGATGTGCCGGTGCTGCTGGAAAAGGCGGCAGAACTGGGACTGCACGAAGTGACGAGACAGGTGGATAACAACTGGACCTGCCTGGTGCTGGGATAAAAACTGATTCAAGAAATAACTGGTTCTAAAATAGAATCGGGATAAAAAACGAATAAAGGCTGATTTTCCGGATTTACGGGAAATCAGCCTTTATTCGTTCTCATCAAATACCTTTTCGCTCTTGTTGCTTCCGATGCAGAGCTGCTTCAGGTCGTAATAGCTGCCGTTGTAGATATCGAAATCCACGTAGCCCTTGATGCCAGGCAGCTTTCCGGCATCAGTATGCTGCCAGAACTTCCACTTGCCCTTGTATTGCACCTTATCCACGTAATAGTGGGCTATCCAGTAAGGATAGTCATCGAAAACGGGCGCACCCAGATATTGCTCCTTAAACTTATAATAGGTGTAGATGATAGGTTTCACATGATACCTATCCTCCACGATATGCAGCCACGTAAGCACATCACGCTGGAAATCTTCCACACTCTTGTCATCAGGCTTATGCTCGATGTCGAGCACCGGAGGCAGGTCGCCATCCGTAAGATGCACCTGATCCAGGAAATAATACGCCTGGTCGCGGGCAGAAGATTTGTTGCTCCAGAAATGATATACGCCACGGATGAATCCGAAATCACGCGCCTGGTTGAAGTTAGACCGGAAATTCTCGTCCAGTCGGCTGGAACCCTCAGTGCTCTTGATGATGACAAAGCGCACAGGGCATCCCTTGATCATCGCACCCTTCAAGCGCTCCCAATCAATCTCACCCTGATAATGGGAGATGTCGATGCCATGAATCTCATAACCCTCGGGATAAACCTCGTCGCCATAGAGCGCACGCCAGCGGAATCCCGTAGGACTGACGAAGAAATGATAAAACAGGAAGACGTAGAGAACGACTACTGCCGTTCCGCCTATCCACCAAGCCCAGCGGGGATAGCGTCTGAAAACAGAAGACGAACGCCTTCTGCCACGAGAGCCACCACGCCGAGCAGATGTACTCTTCCTCGCCATAGTCCCCTTTTTCTGTGTAGAAGCCGTTCGTCTTGTTGACATATAAAATATATGAGTATTTTTATATTACTTATATAATATACTTATATTCCGTATATTACTTGGCCTGCTCCAACTGGAGAGTCTTTGTGGTCTGATCGCAAACCTCAGATGGACCCCAGTACTGGATAGGACCTGGATATACATAAGCTGTCTCCTTAGCCCACTGCTCACGCTTAGAAGCGAAGAACTTGAATGGAGCACCATCGAGCTCTACGAGAGCCTTGCGGATTACTGGCTTGTTGGCACCGTTACGACGCTCGATGTTCATCATCATTGTGATAGGCACACCACCGGCAATCCACTCAGCAGCAGGAGCTGTTGTGTTCTTGATAACTGACATGTAGCCAGTCTTGCCGTTAGCGATGAGGCGAGATGCGTTGAAACCGAGTGAGTAGCAGTAGTCAGCATCGTAGTTAGAAGGAGCTGCGCAACGTCCCTCGTAACCGAAGAAGTGGTGCTGAGCAGAGAACTTACCTACGAACTTACCCTCCTTCTTCCAAGCAGCCAACTTCTCAGCTACCATGCGAGAGAGCAACTTCTCTGTCTCGATGAGAGATACCTGTACGTTTCCGTGAGGGTCACGGTCGAGGCAGAGCTGGCGAGCTACGTCAGCTGGCAAAGACTCCAATACAGCGAGGTTGTCCTTAGCGATAGCGCCCTTAACGAAAGCAATCTGCTCCTCAGCGCTGGCAAACTCACGGCTCTCGCCTGTTGCAGGGTCTGTAAGAACCTCGTTCAACTCTGCGATGAGCTTCTTGATAGCTGGGATGAACTCAATCAAGCCCTCTGGAATGAGAACAGTACCGAAGTTGTTGCCCTCAGCAGCACGGTTAGCTACGGCTGTAGCAATGTATGTAACAACGTCGTCGAGTGACATCTCCTTAGCCTCAACCTCCTCAGAAATCAAGCAGATGTTTGGCTGAGTCTGGAGAGCGCACTCAAGAGCGATGTGAGAAGCTGAACGACCCATCAACTTGATGAAGTGCCAGTACTTGCGTGCAGAGTTACAGTCGCGCTCGATGTTACCGATGAGCTCAGAGTAAGTCTTGCAGGCTGTATCGAAACCGAAAGATGTCTCAATCTGCTCGTTCTTCAAGTCACCGTCGATAGTCTTAGGGCAACCGATTACCTGAACGCCATACTTCTTGGCAGCATAGTACTCAGCGAGAACGCAAGCGTTGGTGTTAGAGTCGTCACCACCGATGATAACGAGCGCCTTGATGCCGAGCTCACGGAGGATCTCGATACCCTTCTCAAACTGGTCTTCCTTCTCCAGCTTGGTACGGCCAGAACCGATGATATCGAAACCACCAGTGTTGCGGTACTCGTCCATGATTTCAGAAGTAATCTCCATATACTTGTGATCTACGAGACCACCAGGACCGAGGATGAAGCCATAGAGCTTGTTAGCTGGGTTGAGAGACTTCACGCCGTCGAAGAGACCAGAGATAACGTTGTGACCGCCAGGAGCCTGACCGCCAGAGAGGATAACACCTACGTTGAAAGCAGGGAGTTCCTTAGCCTCGCCAGCCTCGAAAGTAATGACAGGCATTCCGTAAGTGTTAGGGAACAACGCCTTGATTTCATCCTGGTTACCTACTGACTGTGTTGCCTCACCTTCAACAGCCTTTACTGGACCCTGAAGAGCCTTTGGCAACTTTGGCTGATAAGCCGCTCTTGCAATCTGCAATGCACTTTTTTCCATAATTCCTTTTTATATTTTAATTAGTTGAAACTTCAAAAACACTGCAAATTTAAGGTTTTTCTACGAGATACGGAAAGAAAAATGCTAAAAATGCGTTAATTAAGATATTTTTTTTGATTTTCTATTGCTTTTCCAGAGATTTTTATTATCTTTGAGCATTGTTTTCAACCAATTATTAATTTAGAGAAAAGAATTATGGCTAACAAAAGAGATTTAAAACGAACAATCAACTACATCACCAGCGAGCTTTTCGCTGAGACAGTAGCAGCGTCTTTGTACAACGGCACACAGCAGGCCGACGTTGATGGAATCCTTTCTTCCATCGTCATGGTGAACGACGATTTCATCAAGAGAGTGTCTCATCCTGAGCCGGGCATCAAGGCGGGTGATTACTACAAGAACCTGACCAAGGACTTCAACAAGCAGGTGAGCGAGATTATCGACCAGATTGCTACCTTGGGATAAAGAGGATTGCTGAGCCTGGGATAACAGGATTTTAGCAGATACACCTATTTTATATATATAGAACAAACGATAAGGAATGATAAAAGACATTTGTCAGTGGGTATTATACAAACACTTGGGATGGAAGAAGGATATAACCGTAGGCCATCCCAAGAAGTTTATCATTTGCCTGGCTCCCCACACCAGCAACTGGGATTTCATCATAGGCTTGCTCTTCTCCAGAGCTGAGGGCATCAAGAGCAACTTCCTGATGAAGAAGGAGTGGTTCTTCTGGCCGCTGGGTCCCATCTTCAGGAAGCTGGGCGGTGTGCCGGTATGGAGAAGCAAGCATACGAGCATGACCGACAATCTTGCCGAGTCTGCCCGCAAGCGAGATTCCTTCGGCCTCTGCATCACGCCAGAGGGCACCCGTTCGCTCAATCCGGAATGGAAGAAGGGTTTCTACTTCATTGCCCTGAAGGCTGGCATCCCTATCCTCCTCTACGGAGTGGATTACGAGAAGAAACTCATCCAGTGTACCAAGGTCATCGTCCCTTCGGGAGATGTGGAGAAGGACATGAAGGAAATCAAGCTCTACTTCAAGGATTTCAAGGGAAAGAAACCCGAGAAGTTCACAATTGGAAATATCGACTGATGGAATCGCCCTGAAAGGGCAAAAGCTCCTAGCCCAGGGCAGCACCCTGGGTTTAATCGGCGATTAGCAATGCGCCCTGTAAGGGCAAAAGCATTAAAATATGATTTAAGAAAGTGAAACAAAACAGAATTATAAAATATTGTCTGATAAGCAGTTTGCTTATTCCGGCTGGAGCAGGAATCCAGGCTGATGCTGCAGCAAAAGCATCGCCAAGCACGGCGAAGACTGCCGCTGCCAAAGTCTCGCCCAAAAAGGCGAAAACTGCCGCTGCAAAGGCTGCCGCCAAAAATGCAAACCGATATGACGAGGGCAACAGCAACGCCTGGGAAGACATCGAATACGATGACGACCCATGGGTGTTCAACAGCTCCCGCCCCTACTTCGTGACTGCCGGCTTGCAGAACCGACACCTCTCATTGTGGGCTTCTCACGGACGATATTGGGATGCGGAGCGCGGATGGAAATGGCAGCGCCCCAACCTGTTCTGCACCAACGAAGACCTCTTTACGCAGACCATCGTGGTGCCCTATCTCATCCCCATGCTCCAGAATGCAGGAGCCATCGTCTTCACTCCTCGTGAACGCGACTGGCAGCAACAGGAAATCATCGTCGACAACAACGACAGAAGATCCATCTCCTACATAGAAGTGGATAACTCCAAGAAATGGAAGGATTGCGACTCCCTGGGATTCGCCAACGCCAAAACCCTGTATAGCGATGGAGAAAACCCATTCACCATGGGTACAGTAAGACAAGCCAAAGCCACTAAGAAAAAGAAGAAATATAGCCTCGTCAGCTACCAGCCTAAATTCAAGGAGGCTGGTAAATATGCCGTATACGTAAGCTATCAGACCCTGCCGAAGAGCGTGCCCGACGCCAAATACATCGTGTACCACAAGGGACAGGCCACCGAGTTTACCGTGAACCAGCGAATGGGTGGCGGAACCTGGGTGTATCTGGGAACCTTCGACTTCGACAAGGGATGCAACGAGTTCAACCGGGTGGTGTGCACCAACCAGGCTTCCAAAAGAGGCGTTGTCACCACCGATGCCGTAAGATTCGGCGGAGGCATGGGCAACATAGAGCGCGGCGGCGACGTGAGCGGACAGCCACGATGCCTGGAGGGAGCCAGATACTACGCCCAGTGGGCAGGTGCTCCCTACAAGGTCTATGGCGGCAGACAAGGCAAGAACGACTATGCTGACGACATCAACACCCGTTCACTGATGACCAACTGGCTGGGCGGAGGCAGCGTATACATGCCTGCCCTCAGCGGAAAGAAGGTGCCGATAGAACTCTCGCTCGCCCTGCACAGCGACGCAGGCTTCAACCCCGACGGCAAATCTACCTGGGGCGCACTCGCCATCTGCACCACCGATTTCAACGATGGGATGCTCAACAGCGGAGTTTCGAGATTCACTTCAAAGGATTTCGCCAAAGCATTGCGTGACAATCTAGTAGAAGACATGAGTCAAACCTTTGGTGCATTCGGCAAGCGATACCTCTGGGACCGCAACTATTCTGAGACCCGACTGCCCGAAGTGCCATCGGCTATCCTCGAAATGCTCTCTCACCAAAGCTTCCCGGATATGCGCATCGCCCAGGATCCGATGGGCAAGTTTACCATCGCCCGCTCCATCTACAAGACCATCCTGAGATTCGTGAGCAGCAACCACGGCGAAGATTATGTGGTGCAGCCACTGGCGCCCAACCACTTCAGCGTAGAGATAGATGAGTTCGGATATGCCGAGCTCACCTGGAGTCCGCAACAGGACAAGCTGGAGCCTAGCGCCAAGCCTACCCGCTACATCGTTTACAAGGCAGAGGGCAACGGCGGATTCGACAACGGAACCCTGGTGCGTTCGCCACAGCACTTCGTGAAGCTGGAGCCGGGAAAGCTTTACAACTTCCGTGTGGCAGCCGTAAACCAGGGTGGCGAGAGTTTCCCATCAGAAACCCTCTCGGCCCTCTACAATCCATCAGCCTCGCAAAAGGTATTGGTGGTCAACAATTTCCATCGTCTGGCTTCGCCACAGGTGGTGGATAACGACACCTTCCAGGGCTTCGACTTCGACAAGGATCCGGGCGTAAGCTACGGGCTCACGGCAGGCTGGAGCGGCAAGCAGCTGATGTTCGACCTCAACAAGATGGGCCTGGAAACCACCAGCGGACTGGGCTATTGCGGCAACGAGATGGTAGGTCAGTTTGTGGCAGGCAACGACTTCAACTACACCGAGGAACATGCCCGTGCCATTGCATCGAGCAACAAATACAGCATCGCCAGCTGTTCGAGCGAAGCCATCGCATCGGGCAAGGTGAAGATGACCGACTATCAGGTGGTAGACCTCATCAACGGCTTGGAGCGCAACGATGGCTACACCCATCAGTACTTCAAGACCTTCACCCCAACCCTGCAGAAGCGCATCAGATATTACGCCCTGAACGGCGGCAGACTGCTGATAAGCGGTTCCTACAACGGCAGCGACATGCAGACGGAAGAGGAACAGAATTTCATGAGCGACATCCTGAAGGTGCATTACGAGCCAACGGGCACGAAATTCATCGTTCAGGACATCAACCCCGAGGATTCCACCATCACCGAGCGAGACAGCATCGTAGGCACCGACCCTATCATCGAGGGACTGGGCAAGGAATTCAGCTATTACAACCAGCTGAACGCCCGCCACTATGCCGCCACTCATCCCGAGATTCTCAAGCCGGTGGGCAGCACCGCCTTCTGCGCCATGCGATACCTATCGGGCACCAGTGCGGCTGTGGCCTACAAGAGTAGCAGCTACCGCACCTTCACCATGGGCATCCCGCTAGAGTGCATCAGCGATGAGAAGACCCGCCACAGCATCATGCTGGGTATCCTCAATTTCTTAACGGAATAATTTAAAATTAATAATTATATGTATAAGATTCAAGCAAACCAGTCTGGCACACGCTCTATCGAAGTGAGCGACCAGCATTTAGAGACTATTGACAAGTATCAGTTGCTCCGCAACCTCGTAGACAGCAATGGTATCATCGACGAGGAAGTGCTCGACAAGTTGAAGTTCAATGTACGCTCCCTCCTGGAGAGCAGCGACATCAAGGACAAGGAATTGCTCGACCTCTGCCTCGACGTGATCTACAACCAGAACATGAAGGCTTTGGGACTCCACAACCTCGTATTGCTCTACGTGGATTGGAAGGAGAAGAAGGATGCACAGGAAGCTGCTGATGCAGAGCCAGATGCAGTAAATGATTAAAGCATTTTGAATGGAATATAAGTTAACAGATTTCCTGCCAACAACCAAGAAGGAGTGCGAACTCAGGGGATGGGACGAACTGGATGTAATCCTCTTCTCGGGTGACGCCTACGTAGACCACCCATCTTTCGGAGCAGCCATCCTGGGACGAATCCTGGAGGCAAACGGCTACCGCGTGGCCATCGTTCCCCAGCCCGACTGGCATGGCGACTTCCGTGACTTCAAGAAGCTGGGTCGCCCTCGCCTCTTCTTCGGCGTATCGCCGGGAGCCATGGACTCGATGGTAAACCGCTACACGGCCAACCGCCGTATGCGCAGCGAGGATGCCTTCAGTCCCGACTCCCGCCACAACATGCGCCCCGACTATCCGTCTATCGTCTATACCCAGATACTGAAGAAACTCTATCCCGACGTACCTGTGGCACTGGGCGGTATTGAGGCATCGTTGCGCCGCATCAGCCACTACGACTACTGGAAGGATGAACTGCGCAAGTGCATCCTCTGCGATTCGGGTGCCGACCTCATTCTCTACGGCATGGGCGAACGCTCTATCGTGGAACTTGCCAACGCCTTCGCCGAAGGCAAGACCATGGACCAGATTCACGAGATGCCGCAGGTGGCTTTCTACTGCAAGGAGAAGGACATTCCGGGCGGATTCAAGGACGATGACATCATCCTGCACAGTCATGAGGAGTGCCTTCACAACAAGAAGGGACAGGCTGAGAACGTGCGCCATCTGGAGGAGGAAGCCAACAAGATGCATGCCCAGCGCATGATTCAGGAGACCGACGGCAAGTATGTGGTGGTGAATCCACCATTCCCGCTGATGACAACCGAGGAACTGGATGCTGCTTTCGACCTGCCCTACACCCGTCTGCCTCATCCTAAGTACAAGGGCAAGACCATTCCGGCTTACGAGATGATCAAGTTCTCCGTGAACCTTCATCGCGGCTGCTTTGGCGGCTGCTCATTCTGTACCATTTCGGCACACCAGGGCAAGTTCGTGGTTTGCCGAAGCAAGGAGAGCATCTTGAAAGAGGTGAAGAAAATCATAGAAATGCCTGATTTCAAGGGCTATCTGAGCGACCTGGGCGGTCCTTCGGCCAACATGTACGGCATGCATGGCAAGAACCAGAAGGCGTGCGAGGTGTGCAAGCGTCCATCGTGCGTGAACCCGCAGATTTGTCCGAACCTGAATACCGACCACAGCAAGCTGCTGGAGATTTACCATGCCGTGGATGCCCTGCCGGGAATCAAGAAGAGCTTCATAGGCAGTGGTGTTCGCTACGACCTGCTGCTGCACAAGAGCAAGGACGAGAAGGTGAACCAGGCGGCAAGGGAATACACCCGCGAGCTGATTACCAAGCATGTGAGCGGCCGACTGAAGGTGGCACCGGAGCATACAAGTCCTGAGGTCTTGAAGTTCATGCGCAAGCCATCGTTCGATCTGTTCTACGAGTTCAAGCGCATCTTTGACAAGATCAATAAGGAAGAGGGCCTCAACCAGCAGATCATTCCATACTTCATCAGTTCGCATCCGGGCTGTCATGAAGAGGATATGGCGGAGCTGGCGGTAATCACCAAGGGCTTGGACTTCCATCTGGAGCAGGTGCAGGACTTCACTCCTACCCCAATGACGATTTCCACCGAGACTTGGTACACGGGATACGACCCATACACCCTGGAGCCTGTGTTCAGTGCCAAGACGCAGAAGGAGAAGCTGGCCCAGCGCATGTTCTTCTTCTGGTACAAACCGGAGGAGCGCCGTGCCATAGAGAGCGAGCTTCGCCGCATAGGCAGAACGGATTTGATAGATAAGCTATACGACAAGAAGAGCTTTGGCGGAAATCATGGCGGAAGCTTTAAGGGCAAGAATACCCGTTACGACGACAAGGCTATCGGTTCTACCTACGATAATCCGGGCGTGGGCAGAGGAGCCAAGGGCAAGCGTGGAGCCGGCAGAAATGCAGCAGATTCAAAAGCCGGAAAAGGCCGTGGCAGAAATGCATCAGACCGCTTTGCGCCAAAGGGATATGGAAACGTGGGTTGCTATGATGAGGAGAAATACCTGAATAATGGAAAATCTCTAAAATCAGGTAAGCCTTCGAATGCCAACATCCGTGATGCCGTGGCAGCAGCCAGAGCTGAGCTGAGAAATCAGAAAGACCAGGGTGCCGGCTTCTTCAAGGACAAAAAGAAAAAGAGTTTCAACCCTAATTTCGACGACAACAACCACAACCGCAAGAACCGCTATAACAGCGGCGACAGGAACGAGCGTGGCGGTGGTCGTGGTAACCAGGGAAGAAATGAAGGAAGAGGCAGGAGAAGATAAGATGAAATAAATGAAAAAATCGCCGTTTATCCCGAACATGAGATAAACGGCGATTTTTCTAATTAATATTGTCTCAACGCCCCAAGCAACTCGGCGTTCTCCGTCTTGTTACCAATGGTGATTCTCAGACAGTTGCCGCAAAGTTGAACCTTGTTGCGGTTTCTTACGATGATGCCCTGAGCCACAAGATAATCGTAGATGGCCTGCGCATCCGTCACCTGAACCAGGAAGAAGTTGGCATCCGTAGGATGAATCTTCACGGTGATAGGCAAATCCAGGAAGGCAGTCATCACCTTAGAACGCTCCTGCAGGATGTTCTTCACCCACTCATCCTTCTTCAGCGGTGCCTTCAAAACCTCAAGTGCCTGCTGCTGGGTAAGCAGATTCACATTATAAGGATACTTCACCTTATTGAAGATATCAATAATCTCCTTGCTCGCATACGCCATACCCAGGCGCAATGCCGCACACCCCCACGCCTTGCTCATCGTATTGAGCACAATCATGTTAGGGAAATGCTTCAGCACGCCACGGAAGGTTCGCTCGGTAGAGAAATCGCTGTAAGCCTCATCTACCACCACGATGCCATCAAACAGACGGAGCACCTCTACTATCGCCTCGCGATTGATATGGTTGCCCGTAGGGTTGTTAGGACTGCAGAACCAAACCACCTTGGTGTTCTCGTCGCAGGCATCGATGATTTTCTCGGCAGAAATCTGATAGTTCTCGTCGAGCAACACGGAGCGATACTCCACGTCGTTCACATCGGCACACACCTCATACATTCCGTATGTAGGCGCAATCGCTACCACATTGTCCTTGCCCGGACGGCAGAACACACGGTAAACCAGGTCAATGGCCTCATCCGAACCATTGCCCAGGAAAATCTGGTCTTCCGGAACCTCCTTGATCTTGCTCACCTGCTTCTTCAGTTCCAGCTGCAACGGATCAGGGTATCGGTTGTACGGGTCATTATATGGATTCTCGTTGGCATCGAGGAAGACGCGGGCATTTCTGCCAGCGAATTCCGTACGAGCGCAACTGTATGGTGCCAAGTTCCAAATGTTTTCTCGGCACAAGTCTTTTAAATCTTTCATTCTTTTAAATTATTTTAGGCTATTAACTCTCAATCTCATGGCATTGGCATGCGCCTCCAACTGCTCGTTCTCCGCCATCGTCACCACAGCATCACCTATGTTACGAATACCTTCTTCCGTGAGATGCTGGAAGGTGATCTTACGATTATAACTGTCGAGGTTCACGCCATTATATGCCAAGGCATAGCCATGGGTCGGGAGGGTGTGGTTGGTACCGCTGGCATAGTCGCCGGCACTCTCGCACGCATAGTTGCCCAGGAACACGCTGCCCGCATTCACCACTTTCTCGGCAAGCTGCCCGTAATCGGCAGTTGCAATGATGAGATGCTCTGGGGCGTAGGTGTTGCAAAGGTCGATGGCCTCCTCTTCGTTCTCAACGAGGATAAACTTGGAGTTGTCCAGCGAAGTCTGCGCCATCTCCTTGCGAGGCAATCGCTCCAACTGCACTTCCACTTCCTTCTTCACTGCTTCCAAAACCTTTTCGGAGGTAGTGATGAAGAACACCTGCGAGTCGAAGCCGTGCTCAGCCTGCGACAGCAAGTCGGCAGCTGCAAACACAGGGTTGGCAGTTTCATCTGCGATAAGACAAACCTCTGATGGTCCAGCCGGCATATCGATAGCCACATCGTGCAGGGAAACCTGCTGTTTTGCCGCCATGACAAACTGGTTGCCCGGTCCGAATATCTTATATACCTTAGGCACGCTCTCCGTTCCGTAAGCCATCGCACCGATGGCCTGCACGCCGCCCGCCTTGAAGATCTTGCTCACGCCTGCAATCTTAGCCGCCATGAGGATAGCCGGATTCACCTTTCCCTCCTTGTTAGGAGGAGTACAGAGCACGATTTCCCTGCAGCCTGCAATCTTGGCAGGGGTAGCGAGCATCAATACGGTGCTGAAGAGAGGCGCCGTTCCGCCCGGGATATACAATCCCACCTTCTCTATTGCCACGCTCTTCTGCCAACAGGTTACGCCAGCGCAGGTTTCCACCTTGCTGCCCTCAAACTTCTGGCTCTGATGGAATGCGGCAATGTTATGATGGGCGAGGTGCAAAGCGTCTTTCAGATCTTGAGAAACCAGTTGTTCAGCCTCATCGATTTCAGCCTCAGTCACAGCCAAAGAATCGAGATGGGCATGGTCAAACTTCTCCTCGTAACGCTTCACGGCATCATCGCCATGGTTCTTCACATCGTCGAGTACACCCTGAACGGTAGCATTGAGCTGCGACACGTCAAGGTGTGGGCGTTTTACTATCTCGCTCCATTCCTCCTTTGCAGGATACTTTATTACCTTCATTCCAAATTTAATTAATAATTTATAATGGATAATTAAGAACTAGACCTGCGCATAAGCTGGTCGCTACTCCTAATATCTAACTTTCTTACAATATCATCTTCTCGATTGGTGTTACCAGGATGCCCTGTGCACCGAGTTCCTTCAGTTTACCGATGATTTCCCAAAAACGCTTCTCGTCGAGAACGGTGTGTATAGAGCACCACTCCTCATCGGCCAATGGGATGACGGTAGGGCTCTTGATACCTGGCAATACCTGGGTAATCTCCTCTACCTTCGCCTTAGGGGCATTCATCATCACGTACTTCTTGTCCTGAGCAGAGCGTACTGCCTCGAAGCGGAACAGCATCTCGTTCAATATCTGATGCTTCTCCTCATCCATCTTCCAGTTGCCGATGAGCAAAGCCTCGCTCTTCATCACAACCTCCACTTCGGCAAGATTGTTGCTTACCAATGTAGAACCAGAGCTGACGATATCGAAGATACCATCTGCCAGACCGATGCCCGGACTGATTTCCACAGAACCTGTAATGACGTGGATGTCGGCATTGATATTGTTCTTCTTCATGAAATTGCGAAGGATGTTAGGGTATGAGGTGGCAATCTTTTTGCCATTGAACCACTGCAATCCCGGATAATCAATCTTCTTAGGGATGGCAAGACTCAGGCGGCACTTGCTGAAGCCCAATCGGTCGATGATCTGGGCATTCTCACCGCGCTCCACGAATTCGTTCTCACCTACGATACCGATGTCGGCTACGCCAGAGGCAACGCTCTGAGGGATATCGTCATCGCGAAGGTAAAGCACTTCGAGAGGAAAATTACTTGCCTGCACCAAGAGAGTGCGCTTGGAAGCGCAGACCTTGATGTCGGCCTCTGCTAAAAGATTCATTGTGTCGTCGAACAAACGACCCTTACTTTGTACTGCTATTCGTAACATATTTCTGTATTTTGTTTGAAAAACATTGCAAAAGTACATAAAATTGTTAGAATATGCAAATAATTTCGTACTTATATTCAATTTTTTAGTACTTTTGCAGTCGCAATGAGGAAAAAGTTATATTTATACGCATTATATTCACTGTTTTTGCTCTCAAGTTGCGCTGATAAGAAACCGCAGCAGGAGCTCACGCCCTGGGGTACTCCCGTGGGCGAAGTGGATGGCATCGACGGTTCTGAAGAAGATGGAAACGCCGACGGAGATGGATTGGATAATGCCAACGGAAAGGGCAACCGGCAGCGGGGTTTCTCGCTGGAAGATATCCAGGAGAATGGCGAGCTCATCATGCTCACCGTGAACGGTCCTACCACCTATTATGATTATCACAACCACGGCATGGGTCTGCAGTATCTGCTCTGCGAGAAGTTTGCCCAGCAGATTGGCGTGTCGCTGAGAGTGGAGGAATGCAAGGATACCACCGAGATGATTCAGAGACTGCAGAAGGGAGAAGGCGACATCATCGCCGTGCCACTGCCCCGCCATATATCAAAAGGTGGAAAGACTCTTCCTGATGGGAATCATGCAGCAGACCTGCAATTCTGCGGCGTTACTCCCGATAATGGGAAGACGCAGTGGGCAGTGATTGGCGGCAACAAGAGTCTTGCCGATACCCTGAACGGATGGTTCAAGCCGAAGATGATAGCCGAGGTGAAGAAGGAGGAAACCTTCCTGCTCTCTACAGCCAGCATCCGCCGCCACGTGTATTCTCCGTTCCTGAACCGTTCGAAGGGTGTCATCTCGCGCTACGACCATCTCTTCATGAGATACAGCGGAACGGCTCGCATGGACTGGCGACTGATGGCGGCTCAGTGTTACCAGGAGAGTTGCTTCGATGCGAATGCCAAATCGTGGGCGGGTGCCTGCGGACTGATGCAGATTATGCCATCCACCGCCTCGCACCTGGGCTTGCCGATGAGTGCCATCCACGATGCCGAGGCTAATGTGGCTGCGGCTGCGAGATACATGGCAGAACTGCAGGGACACTTCAGCGATGTGGGCGACCCAGGGCAGCGCGTACTCTTTGCCCTTGCTGCCTACAACGGCGGCTTCCATCATATCCGCGATGCGATGGCGCTGACCCGGAAGCACGGTGGCAACTCGCAAAATTGGGGCGACGTAAGGGAATATGTGCTCCGACTGTCACAACCAGCCTACTATTGCGACCCGGCTGTGAAATATGGTTATATGCGAGGCGCCGAGACGGCTGATTATGTGGATAGAATCCGTGCCCGCTGGAGCGAGTACTGTGGTGGAGCCAGTTTCCACGAGAGCTATCGTGGCGGCAGCCGTGGCCCGCACATCGGAAGAGGAACCGACTCCTTTCATGGGGCACCGGTGAAATCAAAGAGAAATTATCAGAAGAAATACCATATATAATAATAAAGGCTTCTGCGAATCCGCAGAAGCCTTTATTATTATATATGGTGGGCAATATTTGCCAAACACTTATTTCAACACTTCATCGAGCAAGGTATAGAATGCAGGATCCTCACCCACGATAGTCTTCACAATCTTGCCGTCAGGACCCACAACAATCTTGGTTGGGAAACCCTGGATAGCATACTTGCTGAGCACATCGCTGCCCTTTGGATTATATACGTGAATCCATGGCAACTGATGCTTCTCAACGGCAGCCTTCCACTTAGCCTCGGTATCGTTGCAGTCGATGCCGAGAATCTCGAACTTACCCTTGTACTTCTCGTAGTACTCCTTCATCTTAGGCATACCCTTGATACACCAGATACACCAGGAACCCCAGAAGTCGAGCACCACATACTTGCCACGGAGGCTGGAAAGAGAGAATGGCTTGCCATTGATGTCATTCAGAGTGAAGTCAGGAGCCTCTACACCGGAAGCCTGAACCTTGGCAGCCTTTGCCTCAGCCTCAGCCTGCTTCTTGGCATACTCAACAAATGGCTGATAATATCCCTTCATACGGCCGTTTTTCACTGGGTCGGAAAGCAGACCAACCACCTTCTCGATGTTCTCCAATCCATCAACAGCAGAAACCAGAGTGGCGCTAGCCTCATAGTCAGGATGCTGTTTTACAAAATCAATCACCTTATCATTATAGGTATCCTTGGCATCAGGTGCTTTCTGTGCAGCCTCCAGCATCAAGTCAACCTCATGATACTGCTGGTAAAACTTAGTACCCGTTACATCATAACGAGCATTTGCATCTCCTTTCAGTTCAGCCTTCTCGTTAGGCACACAAACCAAAGCGAAAGCCTTACGCTCTTCTCCACGATAAGTCTTTGGGGTAATAAAGGTATAGTTCACAGGCTTCTCCACATTGGTATTGTAAGTAAACTTATCCTTCTTTACCAAGATGGTATCCATCTTCACGCCTCTACCTTTATATACCAAAATGGTATCGCTAGAGAAGTTCTTCAATTCTCCCTTCACCTGGAAGTTGCTCTTCTGAGCCATTGCTGCAGTTGATGCAAGCACCAAGGCAGCAGTAAAAATCATTTTCTTCATTTTATCTTCTTTTCTCGCTTTATTTAGCATTTTCTATTTAGTATTTGCTATTTTGAATCTAAAGCTTTTAAACTTCGTATTCCGTAGTATCCTCAATGCCAGCCGCAGCCAGTGCTTCCTTGCGCTCCACGCAGGTGCCGCACTTTCCGCAGTGCTTCTCGCCACCCTTGTAGCAGCTCCAGGTCTCGGCATAATCAATGCCCAGTTTCTTGCCTATCGCAGCAATCTCGCCCTTGGTGATGTTGGTGTACGGAGCCACCACGCGAACATCCACGAAGGTGCCAGCCTCGGCAGCCTCATCGATGGCCTTGATGAACTCAGGGCGACAATCCGGATAGATGGTGTGGTCGCCGCCATGGTTGGCGATGAGCACCTTCTTCAGGTTGTTGCTCTCGGCAATGCCGATGGCGATGCTGAGCATGATGCCGTTACGGAATGGAACCACGGTAGATTTCATATTGTCGTCGGCATAGTGACCCTCTGGGATGGCATCGGCACCCTCCAGGAGAGAACTCTTGAAATACTGATGCATGAATCCCAGGTCGATGGTGATATGCTTGATGCCCAGTCGCTCACAATGCATCTTGGCGAAAGGAATCTCTCGCTCGTTGTGGTTACTGCCATAATTGAAACTGATACCCAGGGCTATCTCGTCCTTCTTGTCATAAAGCAGCGTGATGCTATCCATACCGCCGCTCACAATAATTACTGAATCCTTCATTTACTTTGAACTTAATATTTATAAAATCAGATTATATTTATAAATTCAGACTATACACTAAAATCTGCGTAATCCGTGAAATCTGCGTGAGATTTTACCCGAACAGGCAGCGGAATGCCTCCTCCACCTTCCTTACGGGATGAATCTCTATCTGATACTTCTTATGGTCGAAACCATGATTGTTATATTTCGGAATGATGATGTGCTGGAATCCTAGCTTCTCGGCCTCAGCGATGCGCTGCTCGATGCGGCTCACCGGACGAACCTCGCCGCTCAGTCCCACCTCGCCACACATGCACCACCCCTGTTCTATCGGAGTATCCACATTGCTGCTCAACACGGCAGCCAGCACACTCAGGTCCATCGCCGGGTCAGTCACTCGCAGTCCGCCCGCAATGTTCAGGAACACGTCCTTCGCCATCAGTTTGAAGCCCACTCGCTTCTCCATCACAGCCAGGAGCATGTTCAGTCTGCGCTGGTCGAAACCCGTTGCCGAACGCTGCGGAGTTCCGTATGCCGCCGTGCTCACCAGCGCCTGCGTCTCTACCAGGAACGGGCGGACGCCCTCGATGGCTGCACTGATGGCAACGCCCGAGAGTCCGTCGTGATCTTCCGTAAGGAGCAGTTCCGACGGGTTGCTCACCTGTCGGAGTCCTCCCTGCTGCATCTCGTAGATACCCAGTTCCGAAGTACTTCCGAATCGGTTTTTGATGCTTCGCAGGATGCGGTACATATAGTGCTGGTCGCCCTCAAACTGGATAACGGTGTCCACGATATGTTCCAGAATCTTCGGTCCAGCCAGGGTTCCCTCCTTATTAATATGTCCTATCAGGATAACAGGGATGCCACTGGTCTTGGCGAATCGCAAGAGCGACGCCGCACATTCCCTCACCTGCGATATCGAGCCTGGAGAACTGTCCACTTCCTCTGTAGCAATGGTTTGGATAGAGTCGATAACTATCAGTTCTGGAGCCACTTGCTGAATATGAGTGAAGATTTTCTCCAACTGCGTTTCGCAGAGAATCGTAATATGGTCGAAAGCCGCTTCAGGGGAATCATCACCAGCCGGCGAAGCATCTCCTGCAGCCGAAGCAGCAACCGAAGCCCTCATCAGCGCCTGTCCCTTTGCCAATCTGTCGGCACGGAGCTTAATCTGATGGGCACTCTCCTCGCCGCTTACATAAAGCACCCTTCTATGCCTCATGTTCAGAATAGTTTGCAGGGTGAGCGTACTCTTTCCGATGCCCGGCTCTCCACCCAGCAGGGTGATGCTGCCGGGTACCATTCCGCCACCCAGCACACGATTCAGTTCCTCGTCCATCATATCGATGCGAGGTTCATCAATCGAGGAGATGTCTCGCAACTTCATCGGCTTGGCATCGCTATCCGAATGCTGTCCTCCAAACATGGTGGCAGCACCTCCATGCCTCATGGTCATGCCGGCATTCTTAGCCGCCTGCGACCCCGAATCGGCTGCTATTCTAATCTCCTTGAACGTATTCCATTGTCCGCAGCTAGGGCATTTGCCAATCCATTTGGCACTCTCCTGCCCGCAGTTGCTGCAAACGTATGCAATTTTATCTTTAGCCATCTTTCGCAAATTTTCGGCAAAGGTACAGCTTTTTTCTCTAATCACAAAAACTTTTCCCTCTAAACACAAAAACTTTGTTTCAAAAACAGGAAAGAAGTCGTGAAATAGGCGGTATTTTGCTATCTACACGTTGCAAAAGATGCGTACTATGACAAAAAATCATTAAAACATGATGCAAAGATTTGGTGATACCAATTATTTTTGTTACTTTTGCGTCGGATTGAGCGAAGGATGCCCTGCTACCAGATTCGCTTCAGCCTGCCGAGCCCGATTAGCTCCACAGACGGCGGAATGGGAAGCCCCATCAACTGAGTTCAGTTTCAATCGTTAATTAAATCAATAATAATAACTAATATAAAATTTAGGAAAAATGAAGATTGAAAATTTTAACTTTGCCGGTCACAAGGCAATCGTACGCGTTGATTTCAACGTGCCATTGGATGAAAATGGTAATGTAACAGACGACACTCGTATCCGTGGTGCCCTCCCTACTTTGAAGAAGGTACTCGCTGACGGCGGTGCGCTCATCATGATGAGCCACATGGGTAAGCCAAAGGGCAAGGTTAAGTCAGAGCTTTCTCTCTCTCAGATTGTAAAGAACGTTTCTGACGCTCTCGGCGTAGAGGTTAAGTTTGCCAAGGATTGCGGTAACGCTGATGCTGAGGCTGCTGCCTTGAAGCCAGGTGAGGCTCTCTTGCTCGAGAACCTTCGTTTCTATCCAGAAGAGGAAGGCAAGCCAGTTGGCGTAGAAAAGGGTACACCTGAGTTCGACGCTGCTAAGGCTGAGATGAAGGAGCGCCAGAAGAAGTTCGCTGCTAAGTTGGCTTCTTACGCTGATGTATATGTAATGGACGCATTCGGTACAGCTCACCGCAAGCACGCTTCTACTGCTGTTATCGCAGATTCTTTCGACAAGGATCACAAGATGCTCGGCTTCCTGATGGAGAAAGAGGTGAAGGCTGTTGACGCAGTTCTCGGCAACATCAAGCGCCCATTCACAGCTATCATGGGTGGTTCTAAGGTTTCTACCAAGATCGGTATCATCGAGAACCTGTTGACTAAGGTTGACAACCTGATTCTCTGCGGTGGTATGACTTATACATTCTCTAAGGCTCTCGGTGGCAAGATCGGTATGTCTATCTGCGAGGATGACAAGCTCGACGTAGCTCTCGACGTAATCAAGAAGGCTAAGGAGAACGGTGTAAACCTCGTACTCGGCACAGACTCTATCTGCGGTGACGACTTCAAGAACGACTGCAACACACAGGTTTGCCCATCTAACAACATCCCTGACGGTTGGGAGGGTATGGACGCAGGTCCTGAGACTCGCAAGGCATTCGCTGCAGCTATCAAGGGCGCCAAGACTATCCTCTGGAACGGTCCTGCAGGTGTATTCGAGTTTGACAACTTCGCTGGTGGTTCTAAGGCTATCGCTGACGCAATCGCTGAGGCAACTAAGGAGGGTGCATTCTCACTCATCGGTGGTGGTGACTCTGTAGCTTGCATCAACAAGTTCGGCTTGGCAGATCAGGTATCTTATATCTCTACAGGTGGTGGTGCTCTCCTCGAGGCTATCGAGGGCAAGGTATTGCCAGGTGTAGCTGCTATTGAGAAGTAATCAATAGGTAATCTATATAAAGCGGTTCGGGGGCATCCCATAGTGGATGTCCTCGAATTTTTCAGTATATAAGATACCCCCACCCCTAACAATCTAACGATACTCCCTTTATTAAAAATTATTCATATTAAAAACCATTTAACGCAATTTAATGGATTGGATTATTAATCTTTTCACCAACACAGAGTCGGTGGCGCACATCGCCCTGCTCTACGCAATAGTCATTGCGATTGGTGTTTACCTGGGAAAAATCAAGATTGGTGGCATCTCGCTGGGTGTTACCTTCGTGCTCTTCGCAGGTATCTTAGCCGGACACGTGGGCTTTACAGGTCCTAAGGAAATCCTCACCTTCGTGCAAGACTTCGGATTGATCCTCTTTGTCTTCATGATTGGTATGCAGGTGGGTCCTGGCTTCTTCGAGAGTTTCAAGAAAGGTGGCGTGACATTGAACATGCTTTCTGCCACAGCCATCCTGCTCAACATCCTCGTGATGTTCGGATGCTATTATCTCTTCTTCGACACCAGCAACCCGCATAACCTGCCTATGATGGTGGGTACACTGTATGGTGCGGTTACCAACACCCCGGGTCTTGGTGCTGCCAACGAGGCGTTGCTCAGCGTCTTCCCTAATGGTGCTCCTAGCATCGCCAACGGTTACGCCTGTGCTTATCCTCTGGGTGTGGTTGGTATCATCGGTGCTACCATCCTCATCAAGTACATCACCCGTGTTGACTTGACAGAGGAAGAAGCCCAGCTCAACGAGGAGGAAGCTGCCAACCCTCATGCCAAACCTCACAACATGCACTTGCGTGTGGAGAATGCCTACATTGCAGGCAGAACCTTGAGAGAGGTTTCTGAGTTTCTGAACCGCGACATCGTCTGCTCAAGACTGCTCCACGACGGAGAGGTGAGCATTCCTAACAGCAAGACCACCTTCGAGGTAGGCGACGAGCTGCTCGTGGTTTGCGCAGAGGCTGATGCCGAAGCCATCAAGGCTTTCATCGGTCCGGAAATCGAGGCAGAGTGGGACCGCGAGAAGGATGAGGTACAGCACTTCGTATCAAGACGAATCATCGTTACCCGTCCTGAGATGAACGGTAAGACTTTGGGCAAGATGCACTTCTCCAGTGTGTATGGCGTAAACGTAACCCGCATTTCCCGTCAGGGCATGGATCTCTTCGCAAGCCGTAACCACCACTTCCACGTGGGCGACCGCGTGATGGTAGTAGGTCCTGAGGAAAACGTAAACCGTGTGGCTGAGATTATGGGTAACTCTGTGAAGCGCCTCGATGCGCCTAACATTGCTACCATCTTCATCGGTATCATGGTGGGTATCATCTTCGGTTCCCTCCCATTCGCCATCCCAGGCATGCCAGTGCCTCTGAAGCTGGGTATCGCCGGTGGTCCGCTCATCATCGCCATCCTCATCGGCCGTTTCGGTTATCGCATGAAGCTGGTTACCTACACCACTACCTCCGCCAACATGATGCTGCGAGAGATAGGACTGGTACTCTTCCTGGCGAGTGTGGGAATCAAGGCGGGTGCCGGATTCTGGGACACAGTGGTCCAGGGCGACGGATTGAAATACGTGGGATGCGGTTTCCTCATCACCATCATTCCTATCCTCATCGTGGGTACCATCGCACGACTGAAGTTCAAGTTCAACTACTTCACCATCATGGGTATGCTTGCCGGTACTTATACCGACCCTCCTGCCCTGGCTTATGCCAACGCATCATGCTCTAAGGAGGCTCCAGCCGTAGGTTACTCTACTGTATATCCATTGAGTATGTTCCTCCGTATCTTTACAGCCCAGATTGTGGTGCTGTTCTTCTGCGGAGCATAAACGCTTATAAATGTTAACAAAACAACTGGAAATAGTTATAAATTATAAAAGAGGTGCACAAAGATAAAAATTTGTGCACCTTTTTTGTTTTCTTTTCAGAATTTATTCGTACCTTTGAGCACAATAAACAAACAACCCTAAAAACGTTAGATGCGTATGAATAAATTAGGATTTCTGATAACCATGCTGGTCATCGCATCCTTGCCCGCTTGGGGACAAGGTGCCAGGAGCATCCGTATTACGGAAGTGATGACCGACAACCGCACGAGTCTCATTGATGAGTACGGTCAGCACAAGCCATGGGTGGAATTGAGCAATTCCTCCTTTACCACGTACAACGTGCGTGGTATGTTCCTAACCACCGACCGACGAGTTCTCAACAAGAATCTGTCGCCCGAAGTACGTCGGCAAATGATGTATCCATTGCCGAACAATGAACCCCGAACCATGCTGGGCGGCAAGAAGAGCATCGTCATCTTCGACAGCAGTAGCTGGTACAAGGACGGTTGGAACGGGCAGCATTGGAAGGCAAAGGATTCTTCCAATACCGGACCTTTTCATCTCAATCTTATTCTGCTGGAAAAGAAGCCCAACTGGATAGCACTTTATGACGGAAACGCCGTAGACCTGATAGACTCCGTGAGCGTACCAGCATTGGCAGCCGACGAGAGCTATACACTGAACCGTGATTTCAAGACATGGGATAAAGCCATTGCCGGAGCCATTACTCCGGGCTATCTGCCACAGAATGTGGGCTTGAGCAAGGCGCAACTTCTGAAGAAGCAGGATCCCTACGGCATCGGAATCTCCGTGCTTTCAATGGGCATCGTGTTCTCGTGTCTCACCCTCCTTTTCTTGGTATTCTGGGCATTCGGAGCCTACATGAAGCACAAGCAACGCATCGCCCGTGCCACCGAGAAGCACGCCTCCTTATTATATAAGACGGGTAAGAAGACCATCGAGGTAACGCAAGACCTGAGTCATAAGACCAACGTAATCTTGAAAGATGGTCTGAAAACCAAGGGAATCGACAAGGAGATTTACATGGCTGTGATTTCACTCGCCCTCAAGGAATATCTGGAGGATGTGCATGATGTGGAATCCGGCATCATCACCATCAAGCCTAAACAGACCAGATGGAATGCCCCGAAATTCAATAATATCAACAACTCTAAATAACAGAAACTATGGCTAAGTATCAATATACAGTGAAAGGAGTCGATTATGAAGTCGAAATCCAGGATATAGAAGGCAACATCGCCAACGTAACCGTGAATGGCATCCCATTCGAAGTAGAGATGAAGCAGCCAGTGAAGGCTGGCAAGCAGAAAGTGAAATTAAGTGAAGAACGAAGAGTGAAGAGTGAAGAATTCAACAGTTCTTCAGCCCCTCAGAGCGCGAAGGCATCTGCGGATTTGCAATCCGCAGCAAGCAGCGGGCAAACAGTAAATGCAGGAGACGCAGGAAAAACAGCCTCCGGCAAGCCAGTGGTAGCCCCTCTGCCTGGTACCATCAACGAAATCAAGGTAAAGGTGGGCGACAAGGTGAACGCAGGCGATACCGTCGTCATCCTCGAAGCCATGAAGATGCAGAACAACATCGAGGCAGAGACTTCCGGAACCATCACCAGCATCAACGTGAATAAAGGCGATGCCGTGATGGAAGGAGATACGTTAGTAACCATTAAATAGATAGCTTATGGATTTCATCATACAAAACTTCAATGAGTTCCTGACCTATACGGGCTTTGCAAATGCCACGGCAGGAAACCTCGCCATGATAGTAATAGGAGTCGTCTGCATCTGGCTTGCCATCAAGAAGGATTTCGAACCGCTCCTCCTGGTGCCCATCGGATTGGGTATCATCCTGGGCAACATCCCCTTCCGTGACGATGCCGGACTCGAAATCGGACTGTACGAAGATAACTCGGTGTTGAACATCTTCTATCAGGGCGTAAAACAGGGCTGGTATCCCCCACTCGTATTCCTGGGCATCGGAGCGATGACCGATTTCTCGGCTTTGATTTCCAACCCGAAGCTGATTCTGATTGGAGCCGCCGCCCAGTTTGGCATCTTCGGTGCCTACATGATAGCCCTGGCGCTGGGCTTCGAACCGAACCAGGCTGCGGGTATCGCCATCATCGGTGGTGCCGACGGACCTACCGCCATCTTCCTGAGCAGCAAGCTGAGTCCTAACCTGATGGGTGCCATCGCCGTTTGCGCCTACTCCTACATGGCATTGGTACCAGTGATCCAGCCACCATTGATGCGCCTGCTCACTACCAAGAAAGAGCGCGTCATCAAGATGAAGCCAGCCCGCCAGGTATCTCAGACCGAGAAGATTCTCTTCCCCATCATCGGTCTGCTGCTCACCACCTTCATCGTGCCATCCGGTCTGCCATTGCTCGGCATGCTCTTCTTCGGAAATCTTCTGAAGGAAAGCGGAAAGACTACCCGACTGGCCAAGACGGCAGGCAGCAGCTTGAATGATATCGTGGTGATGCTGCTCGGACTCACCGTAGGCTGCTCTACCCAGGCATCGGAGTTCCTGACCCTGAACACCATCAAAATCTTCGCCCTCGGTGCCCTGGCATTCATCATCGCTTCAGCCAGCGGTATCCTCTTCGTGAAACTGATGAACCTCTTCCTGCCAAAGGGCAAGAAGCTGAACCCACTCATCGGAAACGCCGGCGTGAGTGCCGTGCCAATGAGTGCCCGCATCAGCAACAACCTGGGTTTGGAGTACGACCGCCACAATTTCCTTCTCATGCATGCCATGGGTCCGAATGTAGCAGGCGTCATCGGTTCCGCCGTAGCAGCAGGTGCCCTGCTGGGATTCTTCAATTAATGCCGAAATAAAAAAAATAGCTTAAGGTCGCCCTGAAAGGGCAAAAGCTCCTAGCCCAGGGCAACACCCTGGGTTAGCCATCCAACAAAGAAATCGCCCTGAAAGGGCAAAAGCTTGTTAGATCCAAAGCTTTTGCCCTTTCAGGGCGACCTTTTGTATCCATCATAATACCCAGGGTGTTGCCCTGGGCTAGGAGCTTTTGCCCTTTCAGGGCGTGCGGTCTAGCCCCTCTTAATCGTCATTTTACCCTCAAGCGAGATGATAACCTCCACCTGATAGCTCATGCTGCTATCCGGCATCGCCAGCACCACCTTATAGTGAACACCATCAGCATCCACTTTCTTGAACACGATATCACTCAATATCGACTGCTTCAGGAACTCATGAGGCACCTGCTTCTTGAAATCTTCCTTGCGGAAATCGCGACCGAAAATCTTGCGCGAACCATGATAGATGTTCACGTTCACGATATTGTCGTGGTAAACATTGTCCACCTCCACGCCATCGTCGTTGTAACTGCTCTTAAACACCTTGTATGTGGTAGGATTCACCTGCACATAGAGGTGCAACTTCTCCTCGCCCGCATTCACCACCGTATCACGCTTCACCAGCTTATTCTGATTCAGCGTCACAGGCTGTGCATGCTGGAATTGCTCCAGATACATCGGATCGGAACTCTTGACGAGCTTCACCACATCCCCATTGGCTACCTTGAACTGAAAGATGTGTGCCGCCTGCTTCACAATCGGATATTTCGCAGTATTCGCACCCTTCATCACCAGCGTATCGCCAATGATGCAGAAATAAACCGGGCGGCTGGTAGAATCGGGATAATAGATGGTATCGCCCTTCACGCGAAAGGCAACATCATCCTCGTCGTCGCTGTCAATCCAGACACCCTGAAGCATCTTCTTGGCAGCGACGTCCTCCTGCTGTTCGGCTTTCTGGGCAGACTGCTTCTGTCCGCAACCCACCATAGCCGCCATGAGGCAAGCACCTAACAATATGTTGTTCGATTGTTTCATATACCTAAATTTAGTCGCAAAGGTACTACTTTTTAGTGGAATAGCAAAATAAATTAAACTTTTTATCATTTCAGCTGAAAATTTCACAAAAAATAGTTGTCTATTTCCTAAAAAAGCCGTACCTTTGCAAGGTGAAATGTACCTGAAATGTAGAATTCAGGTTTCACGAACAAGAATAACAGATAAAACGAAAGGTAAGAAGTGATAGAAATTAACAGACATATTGAGATTCTGCTCTTGAGCAACGACTGCGTGATTGTGCCAGGCTTCGGCGGCTTCATGGCTCATCATGTAGATGCAAGATACGATGGCACCGACAACATGTTCCTGCCACCGCTTCGCACCGTGGGCTTCAATCCGCAGCTCACGATGAACGACTCGTTGCTTGTACTTTCGTATGTGGAGACCTACGACATGAGTTACCCAGAAGCTTTGCGACGCATTGAAGATGAGGTGGCTGAGATTCGCCAGACCCTTGAAAACGAGGGAAAATATGAGGTGGACAACGTGGGAATCCTCTCGCTCAATGAGGATGGAAACATCGAGTTTGAGCCATACGAGGCAGGAATCCTCACCCCTGATTTCTATGGATTGGGCGGATTTGACATGATGCCTGTGGCGCAGCTCACTGCTGGCGAAGAGGCGAATGCCAACAAGGCAGCAACAAGCAAGACGACAACTCCTGCAGCAGAAAGCAAGCCAAATGCAAACCTTGTAGAGATGCCTGTCAAGCCTATGCAGAAAGAGAAAGAGGCAGCGGTCAACAACTCCGTGTTCATCAACGACGATGAGGAAGAGGAGACCAGCGCAGAATTCATCAGCATCAGAAAAAGCTGGCTCAGAAATCTGGCAGCTGCCTGCATCGCCATCATCGCCTTCTTCACCATCTCTACCCCATTGGGCGCTCCTACCATGCAGAAGAGCCAGATTGACACTGGCATGCTGAACCGCATCATGCCGAAGGAAATCGACCAGATGAAGAAAGCCAAGGAACTGGTAATCAATGGAGACGGAACCAAACTGATGGAGACATCTGAGAATGCAGCGCAGAATACAGAAAACGCTGCGCAATCTGCAGGAAGCACTTCACAGATAGCAGGAAATGCTGCTCAGAATGCGGGAAGCACAGCGCAGAATGCCAACCAGGACGCCGAGCTATCCCTCCCTTCCACTTACTACAGTATTGTTCTGGCTAGCCGTGTCACCAAGCACAACGCAGCCAACTATGCCGAGCGCCTGCAAGGCAAGGGATTCAAGCAAGCCCGTGTGCTCATCACCGAAAACAACGTCAAGGTGATTTACGGCACATACAACTCTGAAAGCGAGGCTCACGCTGCCCTGAAGAACCTGAGAGGCAACGAGGCTTTCGCCGATGGTTGGATTACAAAGGTTAAGGAATAGTTTTTAGAGTTAAAAGAAATTTCACAAGCGACATCCAGCCGTCCCCGAAGGGGGCGAATGTGAATAACCGCGGGTGGAATGACCGAAGGGAATGGAACCTGCGGATAAGTCGATACACACTTTTATCGTCCCCGAAGGGGGCGAACAGGAGCAAAACCGGATGTGGTTCGCCCCCTTTGGGGACGCTTTTTCCCTCCCGTTGGTTGTCCGCAGGTTCCATGACCTTCGGTCATTCCACCAGCGGTTATTGAAAGTTGGCCCCCTTCGGGGACCGGAGGGTACTTGCAAAAGTTGAATACATTATTATATATAGAATAAAGAAGTTAAAGAAAAGAAACAAGAATAAGATATGAAAAGAGTACGTTGCCCGAAATGCGATAATTTCATCACGTTCGACGAGACCAAGTATGAGGCAGGTCAGAGCCTCGTCTTCGTTTGTCCTAACTGTAACAAGCAGTTTGGCATCCGAATGGGTGTTTCCAAGCTTCGCGAAACCCGCAAGGAGGAAAAAATCGACGAACAGGCCAACGAGCATGGCGTGGGTTCCATCGTGGTTATCGAGAACGTGTTTGCCTACAAGCAGGTGATTCCTTTGCAGATGGGCGACAATGTGATTGGCAGATACATGAAGAACAGCGGTATCAACTGCCCTATCGAGACCGTTGACCCAAGCGTGGATATGAACCACTGCGTCATCAATGTGAGCCGCGACAAGAAAGGCCGACTGAAGTATGTGCTCCGCGACGGACCAAGCTACACCGGAACCTTCGTGGATAACGAAATTCTGGGCGACCGAGAGCGCCGCGTCATCGAAGACGGAACACTCTTCACCATCGGAGCCACCAGCATCATCCTCCGCACCGCCGACAGTGAGGAAGAATAAGCAACCGCCAACAGCGAGGAGGAATAAGCAAGCTCTATCGTGGGCTTCCGGAGGGCATTCAGGCCAACCAACAAGACATTCACAGATTGAAATAAATCGAAGGGTTAGAGTAGGAAAAATCTTACTCTAACCCTTTTTTGCTGATAAACACGTATAATTATACCGTTTTTTCTTACTTTCTGCAAGAAATTCCACTAATATCGTAATCTTTTTGATAATATTTTCTTTAAATTGAAAGAAAATGTGTACCTTTGCAACGGAAAATAAGAATGACGTGGGAGGCAACTCCCAAAACGTACAAAAAAACAGAAGAAATACGTTAGGTTATGGATGTAGCAATCGTAAAATACAATGCCGGGAATATCTATTCCGTGGTCAACGCCATGAAGCGTCTGGGCATCGAGCCTGTGCTCACCGATGATGCCGAAATGCTCCAGAAGGCAGACCGTGTGCTGTTTCCAGGACAAGGTCAGGCAAGGGAAGCCATGGAGTACCTCAAGGATCACCAGTTGGACCAGGTAATCAAGAATCTCAAGCAGCCCGTCCTGGGCATCTGCGTGGGACAGCAGCTCCTGTGCCGACATTCGGAAGAAGGAGACGTAGACTGCATCGGCATCTTCGATGTGGATGTCAAGCGATTCCAGCCACAGAAGCACGAAGACAAAGTGCCGGCAATGGGATGGAACGAAATCTATGATTTGAAGACGGAGCTTTACAGAGGATTCGGAAACAGAATCGATGCAGAAGATGCAAACACTGCAAAAGATGCAAACATGGCAGAAGCCCTGCAACATCCTTACTCCTATTTCGTCCATAGCTACTACGTGCCGCTCTGCGAGGAGACCATCGCCAAGGCTGATTATATCCTCCCCTACAGCGCATCGCTCCACAAGGACAACTTCTATACCTGCCAGTTCCACCCGGAAAAGAGTGGCAAGGTGGGAGAACAGATTTTAAAGAACTTCCTTGAAATATAGTAGAGACATTCTGCAAAGCCAGGCAGATTTCCCGATGATATAGAATAGGATTAAACGCAATAAAAGAAATATGATAGAATTAATTCCTGCCATCGACTTGATTAACGGTCAGTGCGTGCGCCTGACCAAAGGCGATTACGACCAGAAGAAGGTCTATAACGATAACCCGGCAGAAGTGGCAAAACACTTTGAGCAGCTGGGATTTAAGCGACTCCACGTAGTGGATCTGGATGGAGCCAAGTCGAAGCATATCGTAAACGATGCGGTGTTGAAATCCATCACCACAGAGACGAATCTCGTGGTAGATTTCGGAGGCGGCATCAAGACCGAGGAAGACATAGAGAAGGCTTTCGCCGCTGGTGCCAGTATGGTAACCGTGGGCAGCATCGCCGTCACCAATCCCGACCTCTTCATGGAGTGGATGGATAAGTATGGTGCCGACAAGCTCATTCTGGGAGCCGACGTAAGAAACGGCAAGATTTCTATCAACGGCTGGAAAGAGGATTCATCAGAAGACCTCCTCCCGTTCCTCAAGAAATACATCGACAAGGGTGTGCGCTACGTGCTCTGCACGGAAATAAGCAAAGACGGCACCCTGCAAGGTCCTGCCATCGACCTGTATAAAGAGGTAATGGCAGCCTATCCTCAGCTCCACCTCATCGCCTCGGGCGGTGTAAGCTGCAACGAGGACATCGAGGCCCTGCAAGCCGCCGGCATCCCAGCCGTAGTCTTCGGCAAGGCATTCTACGAGGGAAAAATTGACGCTGACAAGCTAGTTAAAAGTTAACAGTTGATAGTTAACAGTTAATAGCTCGGAGCCATTCTCGACACGCCCTGAAAGGGCAGAAGCTCCTAGCCCAGGGCAGCACCCTGGGTATAACAAAGATATAGGCAATCGCCCTGTAAGGGCAAAAGCTTCAATCGATAAGAATTTAAATACAATGGTCAAAGTTCAAAGTAAAAGCAAAGGCTTGGCAAAGCGAATCGTTCCTTGTCTCGACGTGAAGAACGGAGAAACCGTGAAGGGAACGAACTTCGTGAACCTAAGAAGCGCAGGCGACCCGGTGGAACTGGGAAAGGCCTATAGCGATGCAGGTGCCGACGAACTCGTGTTCCTCGACATCACCGCCAGCTTCGAAGAGCGCAAGACCTTTACAGACATGGTAACTCGCGTGGCTGCCGAAATCAACATCCCATTCACCGTGGGCGGCGGCATCAACGAGCTGAAGGACGTGGAACGACTCCTCAATGCAGGAGCCGACAAGGTGAGCATCAACAGTGCTGCCATCCGACATCCCGAGCTCATCAACGAGATTGCCAACCATTATGGTTCGCAGGTCTGTGTATGCGCCATTGATGCCCGCCTCGACACAGACGGCTGGCATTGCTACGTAAAAGGCGGAAGAGAGAGAGTAGAACTGGGCTTGTTCGACTGGGCAAAGGAAGTGGCCGACCGCGGTGCGGGTGAGATTCTCTTCACCAGTATGGATCACGACGGCGTAAAACAGGGATTCGCCAACGAAGCCCTCGCCCGTCTTGCCGAAGAAGTAAGTATTCCGATCATCGCTTCGGGTGGTGCCGGCAAGATGGAGCATTTCCGTGATGCCTTCACCCTGGGAAAGGCAGATGCAGCCCTTGCTGCCAGCGTCTTCCACTTCGGAGAAATCGCCATACCTGACCTGAAAAAATACCTCCGCAGCGAAGGTATTAACGTCAGACTGTAAAGGCAGGGAAATCAAGGCAGGATACCCTGATTATATTTGCCTTAAGGATAAATATATTTAGTCTTAAGGATAAATTTATTTAGCCTTAAGGGAAAATATTTCTAGCCTTAGCGAGACGTTTCCCCCAAGAATATGGGGAGAAGGACAAAACAAAGGACAAACAGATAAAATTGTAAAGATAAAATGGAAATAGATTTTGAAAAAATGGGCGGACTTGTTCCAGCCATCATCCAGGATGCCGTAACCAAGAACGTCCTGATGCTGGGCTTCATGAACAGGGAAGCATACGATAAGACCATCGAAACCAAGAAGGTTACCTTCTGGAGCCGTTCACGCAACTGTCTTTGGACCAAGGGCGAGACATCGGGCAACTTCCTCAACCTGGTAAGCATCCAGATTGACTGCGACAACGACACCTTCCTGGTAAAGGTTCATCCAGATGGTCCTACCTGCCACAAGGGCACCGACACCTGCTGGGCAGAGGAGAACACCCTGAATCCAATCCTCTTCCTCTCAGAGCTGCAGGACTTCATCAACAAGCGCCACGAAGAGATGCCTGAGGGTAGCTACACCACAAGCCTATTTAAGAAAGGCGTGAACAAGATGGCGCAAAAGGTTGGAGAAGAAGCCATTGAGACCGTCATTGAAGCTACCAACGGCACCGACGACAAGCTCATCTACGAGAGTTCCGACCTGCTCTACCACCTCATCGTGCTGCTCACCAGCAAGGGTCTGCGAATCGAGGATGTAGTAAAGGAACTGCAAATGCGACACGACCCGGAATGGGACAAGAAGCGCCGCGTAGCAAAGAGCAAGGGTGAAATGAAATAATATACCTAGCTCAAGGCTATCTTGCAGCTGCACGCCCTGAAAGGGCAGAAGCCCCTAGCCCAGGGCAACGCCCTGGGTATAATAAAGATATTGGCAATACGCCCTGAAAGGGCAAAAGCTTTTAAGTACATTAAATAAAGGAGAAAAAATTAGGATGTTAATAGATTATCAAAACGTCAGCATATACCAGGCTGAGAAATGCGTACTCCAGAGCGTCAACTTCCATGTAGACGAAGGCGAGTTCGCCTATCTCATCGGTAAGGTGGGCTCAGGAAAGAGCTCGCTTCTGAAAACCCTCTACTGCGAGCTCGACCTTGTGGAGGGCGAGACCGACAAGGCAGAAATCCTGGGCAGAGACCTGAAGACCATCCGCCGCAAGGACATTCCAGCCCTGCGAAAGGAAATGGGCATCATCTTCCAGGACTTCCAGTTGCTCCACGACCGCACCGTGCGCAAGAACTTCGAGTTCGTGCTCAAGGCCACCGGATGGAAAAACAAGAAGGATAGAGACAAACGCATCGAAGAGGTGCTCAACGAGGTGGGCATGATTGAGAAAATCGACAAGATGCCTCACGAGCTCTCCGGCGGAGAACAGCAGCGTGTGGCCATCGCCCGTGCCCTGCTCAACAATCCGAAAATCATCATCGCCGATGAGCCAACGGGAAATCTCGACCCCGAAACTGCCAGCAACATCGTGAGCCTCTTGAAGGATATCACCAAGCAAGGCACAGCTGTTGTGATGACAACCCATAACATCCCAATGCTCGACAAGTTCCCGGGCATCGTATATCGCTGCAAGGACGGCGTGCTTCACGACGTGACCAACGAGTACAACCGCATCGACCTTACGGAAGATGGCGAGGAGAATTAATTAAAGAACAATAAAAATCAAACATTTAAATAATATTACGACTATGAAGGTAATGAAATTCGGAGGTACTTCTGTAGGCTCACCAGAGCGCATGAAGGGAGTAGCCTCTTTGGTTACAGAATCAGGTGAACCAACTTTCATCGTATTGTCTGCGATGAGCGGTACAACAAACTCTCTCGTTGAAATCTCTGACTATCTTTACAAGAAGAACCCAGAGGGCGCCAACGAGGTAATCAACAACTTGGAGAAGAAATACATGCAGCACGTGGAAGAGCTCTACTCTACCGAGGAGATGAAGCAGACCACACGCGAGTTCTTGCAGGGTGAGTTCAACTATCTCCGCTCTTTCACCAAAGACCTCTTCACTTCTTTCGAGGAGAAGAGCATCGTGGCTCAGGGCGAGATGATGAGCACCAGCATGGTTGTAAACTACTTGAAGGAACAGGGCGTAAAGGCTGTATTGCTCAGCGCTTTAGACTTCATGCGCACAGATAAGAACGCAGAGCCAGACCCACAGTATATCAAGGAGAAGTTGGCTGCCATCATGGAGCAGAACGAGGGCTACCAGATTTATATCACCCAGGGCTTCATCTGCCGCAACGCTTACGGCGAGATCGACAACCTGCAGCGTGGTGGAAGCGACTACACCGCATCTCTTATCGGTGCTGCTCTGCCAGCAGACGAGATTCAGATTTGGACCGATATCGACGGTATGCACAACAACGACCCTCGTGTCGTAGAGCACACAGAGGCAGTTCGCCAGCTGAACTTCGAGGAGGCTGCCGAGTTGGCTTACTTCGGGGCCAAGATTCTCCACCCTACCTGCGTTCAGCCAGCCAAGTATGCCGGCATCCCAGTTCGCCTGAAGAACACCATGGATCCTAAGGCAGATGGTACCATCATCGACAATGTTATCGTACGTGGCAAGATCAAGGCAGTAGCTGCCAAGGACAACATCACAGCCATCAAGATCAAGAGTAGCCGCATGTTGCTCGCCACAGGTTTCCTGCGCAAGGTATTCGAGATTTTCGAGAGCTACCAGACTCCAATCGACATGATTGCTACATCTGAGGTAGGTGTGAGCATGAGTATCGATAACGACGCTCACCTCAACGACATCGTGAACGAGCTGAAGAAGTATGGTACAGTGACCGTAGATTCAGACATGTGTATCATCTGCGTGGTAGGTGACCTGGATTGGAGCAACGTAGGCTTCGAGACTATCGCTACCGATGCAATGAAGAACATCCCAGTGCGCATGATTTCTTATGGTGGTTCCAACTACAACATCTCATTCCTCATCAAGGAGAAGGATAAGAAGCAGGCATTGCAGAACTTGAGCAACGTATTGTTCGAGAAGTAATCACATATTCAATATCTCCGCCCCATCGGGGGGCGGAGATATATTCTGATTTAACTATAATAAGATATTAATTTAAGAATAAGCGAAATGAAAGGAACATTTCCGATAGATAAGTTTCAGGAGATACAGACTCCGTTCTACTACTACGACACCAACGTGTTGCGCCAGACCTTGAAGGTCATCAACCAGGAGGCAGGCAAGCACGAGGGCTTTGAGGTTCACTATGCCGTGAAGGCAAACGCCAACCCTAAGGTGCTCAACATCATCTGCCAGGCTGGTTTGGGTGCCGACTGTGTGAGCGGAGGAGAGATTCAGGCAGCTATCAATGCCGGATTCCCAGCCAATAAGATTGTATATGCAGGCGTAGGCAAGAGTGATTGGGAAATCAACCTCGGTTTGGACAAGGGCATCTTCTGCTTCAACGTAGAGAGCATCCCTGAGTTGGAAATCATCAACGAACTCGCCGAGAAGAAGAACAAGATTGCACAGGTGTGCTTCCGCATCAACCCAGACGTAGGTGCGCATACACATGCCAACATCACTACGGGCTTGGCAGAAAACAAGTTTGGTATCGCCATGCGCGACATGGAGAGCGTCATCGAGGAGGCTTCCAAAATGAAGAACATCAAGTTCCTGGGTCTCCATTTCCACATTGGCAGTCAGATACTTGACATGGGTGACTTCGAGGCTCTCTGCAACCGCATCAACGAGCTGCAGAACCAGCTGGAGGCTCATCACATCGTAGTAAAGAACATTAATGTAGGCGGTGGATTGGGTATCGATTACAACCATCCAAACCGTGTGCCTATCCCTGACTTCAAGGATTACTTCGATACATACGCCAAGAAACTGAAGCTGCGCGATGGTCAGAAGTTACACTTCGAGCTGGGTCGTGCCGTGGTAGGACAGATGGGTTCGCTCATCACCAAGACCCTCTACATCAAGCAGGGCACAGCCAAGCAGTTTGCCATCGTCGATGCGGGTATGACCGATCTGATTCGCCCTGCCCTCTATCAGGCATATCATAAGATAGAGAACATCTCTAGCGACGAACCTGTTGAGACATACGATGTGGTAGGTCCTATCTGCGAGTCGAGCGATGTATTTGCCAAGGCGATTGATTTGAACAAGACCCATCGTGGCGACCTCATCGCCCTCCGCTCAGCTGGAGCCTACGGTGAAATCATGGCGAGCCAGTACAACTGCCGCCAGTTGCCAAAGGGCTACATTACAGAAGACTTTTAATTCAGCTAAGAGTTAAGAGTTTACAGTTAAGAGATATTTCTTGATTACGAGAAAAAAGAAATGATGACAATTAGTTTAACTACTATCATAGCAGGCGCAGTGGTGGTTTTATTGGCAATCCTCGGATCGCTGATAAATCCATTTCTGCGCTCGTTGCGCTTTCCGGAGATAAAGGAAGCAGATGTTGATTCAGAGGGAGTTACAGAAGATGGTTCAAGCAACGAATCAAAACCTTCTGATGTAGAAAACGGTGCGAATGTACCCGTTTCCGTACTGATTACGGCCCACGACAACCTGCCGGAACTGGAGCGTAACCTTCCGATGTTCCTGAACCAGAAGCATGCCGCCGATTACCAGGTAATCGTGGTTTGCCAGAGCACGGATGGCGAGACGCAGGACTATCTGAAGCGCATGGCTGCCGAGAACCCTCACCTCTACTATACGTATATCCCTGAGAGTTCCCGCTATATGAGCCGCAAGAAACTGCAGATTACGCTGGGCGTAAAGGCGGCTAAGTATGAGTGGATTATCCTCACCGAGCCTACCTGCAAGCCGGAGAACGACAAGTGGCTGGCCACCATGGCACGCAACTGCCAGGACCCTAACCATCTGGTTCTGGGATACGTAAGTCTGGACAACGAGACCAAGAGCGTCCGCCGCTTCGACAGCATCCGCAAGGCATTCTATCTGCTTCGCCGTGCCCAGCACAGTTATGGCTACCGCAGTCACATGCCCAACGTGGCGTTCCGCAAGAGCGACTTCATGCGCGAGCAGGGATACCAGGGCAACCTGGAGTATGTGCGTGGTGAATACGACTTCCTGGTAAACAAGTATGCCGCATTCGGCGATACAGCCGTAGAACTGGATTGCGATGCCTGGCTCACCCGTGATGAGCCAACCAACAAGGCTTGGCACAATGCCCACCTCTATCACCAGGCATCCCTGAAGAGTCTGGAGCGTGCTGCCAGCATGCGCACCCTGATGTTCTTCGACCATCTGATGCCGCATCTCAGTCTGCTGGCATCGATTGCCGTATTGGCATACGCCATCTTCATGCAGAATTGGATTCTGACCGGCATCGCAGGTTTCGCCCTGCTGCTGCTCTTCATCCTCCGCATGCTCATCGCCAACAAGGCCATCAAGCACTTCGACGACGACATTGCCATCTTCAAGTTGCCATTCCTGGAGTATGGCATCATCTGGCGCAATCTCGCCAACAAGATGAGATACTGGCGAGCAGACAAGAATGACTTTACAAGTCATAAGTTATAAAACATTATTAAAGAGAAAAAAACGATGAGAATCTATTTGTTCATTTCCAAGGAGAAGAAAATGCTTCAGATGTATCTACCTTACATCGAAGCATTGAACCAGAAGTTTGACATCTGCCAGAACCTGGCAGATGCCGACATAGTGTTGATATTCGGAGCATGGACAAGAAAGGGTGCCCAACTTGCCAGCAAATCGCGCAAGATGGGTATCCCATACATCGTTTGCCCGCTGGGCGACATCTCCGAGCGCAATCGCCAGAATCCGCATCTGAAACGCATGATGCAGACCCTGATGTACCAGAAGAGCATGTACAAGCATGCCAACCTGCTGGTGGCGAGCACGCCGATGGAGAGAAACTATCTGATGAAACTGGGCTGGAACAACCGCGTCATCCTGACCCGATACTTCGGCTACAGTCATCTCACCACCCTCGACGGCATGATGCACGACTGGAACGACACCAGTCTCACTACCCTCTCCGACTACGAGCAGCGCAAGGCAGAAGCCATCGCCAAGCAGACGGAGCAGCCCATCATCGCCCAAATCATGCAGATACAGAGCCGCATGCCGCATCAGAACATTCCGCAAAGCTATCTCGACGACCTGCATACCTTATTATATGCAGACAATTATGACGAGGATGCCATCAACGAGGAACTCAGGAAACTGAAACTGGAAGATTATGCCGCCGCCGTGTTCCAGGCAATGACCGACAAGACGGGACTTACCGAGGGATTCATGCCGCTGCCTGCCAGAAAAAGCAGGAAGAGCAAGGAGATTCTGAAGTACGTGAAGTAGGAAAAGAGGCAGAAAAACTAGAAAAACAGAGAAAACAACGACAAAATGAGCTGATGGGGTGACAGTAGTTGACCTGCATCAAGCCCCCAGCTGCCACTTCTTGACGTGAGTCAAAAAAAGGCCGTTTTTCATCATTTTGTCATGCCATTGTTGCTGATATTCAAAAAAAAGGCATTACCTTTGCACTCGAAAAGAAGAAACAACAAGTTCTGAGCAATCGGGACGGAAGGTTTCAGGTAAGAGAGATTGTTACAGGATAATATGTGAAACAGGAGTCCGAAACACGACGGCTCCACAAAAAACAGAGAAAGGAAAAAATTATGATGACAACAGTAATGGCACTTGCAGTAGTAGCAGTGATGATTGCAAAGGCAATCAATGTAAACAACCACATCGAGATGGGTAAGTAATTACTCCATCACCTTGTTGAAGTTGTTGAAAAATGAAAAAGGGCTAACAGAAGCCCAAGTATTAACATGATTAAAGAGAAAGGATAACAGTTATGAAAAATTTGATGAACACTATCAAGAAGGCTTTGAAGGCCTTCATTGATAACTACATGAACGCCATGACATTATATGGCGAGGCTATCAGTAAAGGTCGTGGTTGCGCTTGCGCATAACCCCCTCCTCGAAGAGAGTTAGAAAAGTAGTAAACTCGAAAAGAGTTAGAAAAGTGGTTAAGATGCACCAAGTTAAAGCATCTTCTTAAATGAATGTAATTACGTTACGATATACCGGAAGCGTGCAGGAACCAGTTTCTTGCACGCTTTTTTTGTGTCTTTTCCAAACCTCATGCCTACATCTGCCATAACGTCTTTAAAAACTCATCACTTTCAGTTAATATAGATTAAATTTCTGTCAATTTATCGTCTATCTCAGATTTTCTCTTTACTTTTGCATTCAATTATCACGGGGTGCTGATAGATTCGGCTGAGATTATACCCATTGAACCTGATGCAGGTAATGCTGACGCAGGAAACTGATTTTAAGTACAATCCCATCTGCTTCTTTCTGGCAAGAAGCGAAGAATCTTTCAGAAAATGTACCCGTGTTTACAAAGTTGGAGTATATAAATGTAAATATAGGAAAATTATGAAAGTAATGATCAACAACAAAGAGACAGAGACTCAGGCAAAGACCGTAAAGGAACTTGCACAGGAGCTCGACCTTCCAGCCACAGGCTGCGCTGTAGCCATCAGCAACGAGATGGTGCCACGTGATGAATGGGAAAACCGCCTTATCCAGGAGGGTGCCGACATCGTAATCGTGAAAGCATTCTGCGGAGGATAAGGTATAGTTTTTAGTTTATAGTTTTTAGTTTATAGTTTATAGGGCTATGGCAAAAATACCTTTAGACAGTTTTCAACTGCAGTTCATCTCTCACCAGAATGAGAAGATGACTTACCTGGATGGCATCCACGAGGCGATAACGGGACTTTGCAGATGGGTCCAGCTCCGCATGAAGGATGCCTCTGATAATGAAGTGCGCCCCATCGCCTACAAGGTCAAGGAATGGTGCAAGAGCATGAATGTTACCTTCATCATCGACGACCGTGTGGAACTGGTGAAAGAGGTGGGTGCCGACGGCGTGCATCTGGGCAAGAACGATATGCCGATTGCCGAAGCCCGCAAGATTCTGGGCGACGACTTCATCATCGGTGGTACGGCAAATACCTTCGAGGATATAAAGGCTCACTATGAGGCTGGTGCCGATTACATCGGTTGCGGTCCGTTCCGCTTCACCACCACCAAGGAGAAGCTCTCTCCTATCCTCGGTCTTGAAGGATACCGAGAAATCATCCAGAAGATGAAGGCAGAAAATATCGATATCCCAATCGTTGCCATCGGTGGCATCACCAAAGAGGATATCCCCGAAATCATGAAGACGGGAGTTAACGGCATCGCCCTCAGTGGCTGCATTCTCAACGCCAAGGATCCGGCATCAGAAACCCATGACATCATGGAAATGATGAGGGAATTCAGATAAGCAACGCTAGGCGTCCAGAAAAGACAAAGCCCGCTAGGCGTCCCGCCGGATTTGAAATCCGGCGTAAAAAAAAGGTCCCAACCTATTTAAGATCTGCGGATTTGAAATCCGCAGCAAACTAGGTTGATAAGGGGATTACAAATCCCCAGGTTTAAGTGGTCGAACATTTTTTAACGACGGATTGCAAATCCGTCGGAACGCCTGGCGGATGAAGGGATTCAAATAGCAAATATTAAAAAATAACAATACAAAAAAATGGAAAAATTAGTAATTGCAGGACGAGAGTTCAACTCCCGCCTCTTCCTCGGAACAGGAAAGTTCAACAACAACCAGCTCATGGCTGAAGCCATCAAGGCTTCTGAAACAGAAATGGTAACCGTTGCCATGAAGCGTATCGAACTCGAAGACAAGCAGGACGACCTGCTCTCTCATATCGTGCAGAACCCAAATATCCAGCTCCTTCCTAACACCAGTGGTGTACGCAACGCTGAGGAGGCTGTATTCGCAGCACAAATGGCTCGCGAGGCTTTCGGAACCAACTGGCTCAAGCTCGAAATCCACCCAGACCCTCGCTATCTTCTTCCAGACTCTATCGAGACTCTGAAGGCTACCGAGAAACTGGTAAAGCTCGGTTTCGTGGTATTGCCATATTGCCAGGCAGACCCTACCCTCTGCAAGCACCTCGAAGAGGCTGGTGCTGCTACCGTGATGCCACTCGCTGCACCTATCGGTACCAACAAGGGCTTGAGAATGAAGGACTTCCTGCAGATTATCATCGAGCAGGCTACTGTTCCTGTGGTAGTAGATGCAGGTATCGGTGCGCCTAGCCACGCTGCCGAGGCCATGGAGATGGGTGCCAGCGCTTGCCTGGTTAACACAGCCATCGCCGTAGCCGGAGACCCAGTAGAGATGGCTAAGGCATTCAAGGAGGCAGTAGTATGCGGTCGCCGTGCTTACGAGGCTGGTCTCGGAGCTATCAGCGATTGCGCCGAGGCAAGTTCTCCACTCACCGCATTCCTCAACGAATAATTATTATATGATAATCCTTTAAACATTATGCCAAACGATAAGAAAGCTTACGCCCAGAGAGAAAAGGCGTATATGCAGGGAAAACTCTTCCCACAGATCAAAGTTGGAATGACCAAGGTAAACCTCACTCCTACAGTTGTGAAGGATGAGCGCGGCATTCCTCATACAGAGCCAAATGCTCCGGTTTACATCTACGATACCAGCGGTCCTTACAGCGACCCTAACTATCAGGTAGATTTGAAGAAGGGCTTGCCAAGAATGCGCGAGCAGTGGATTCTCGACCGCAACGATACCGAGCAGCTCAAGGAGGTTACCAGCGAGTATGGCAAGCAGCGTCTTGCTGACCATAGCCTCGACCACCTCCGCTTCGAGCACATCCAGTTGCCTCGCCGTGCTCAGGCTGGCAAGCATATCACTCAGATGGCTTACGCCAAGGCTGGCATCATCACTCCAGAGATGGAGTATGTGGCTATCCGCGAGAACATGAACTGCCAGGAGTTGGGCATCGATACCCATATCACCCCTGAGTATGTTCGTGATGAGATTGCACGCGGACGTGCCGTGCTTCCTGCCAACATCAACCACCCTGAGAGCGAACCGATGATCATCGGCCGCAACTTCCTCGTGAAGATCAATACCAACATCGGTAACTCTGCCACAACCTCCAGCATCGAGGAAGAGGTGGATAAGGCTGTATGGTCTTGCAAGTGGGGAGGCGATACCTTGATGGACCTCTCTACCGGCGACAACATCCACGAAACCCGTGAATGGATTGTGCGCAACTGCCCTGTACCAGTAGGCACCGTGCCTATCTACCAGGCTTTGGAGAAGGTAAACGGCAAGGTAGAGGATCTGAACTGGGAGGTATTCCGTGATACCCTCATCGAGCAGTGCGAGCAGGGTGTTGATTACTTCACCATCCATGCCGGCATCCGTCGCCACAACGTGCATCTCGCTGATAGCCGTCTTTGCGGTATCGTGAGCCGTGGCGGTAGTATCATGAGCAAGTGGTGTCTCTACCACGACCAGGAGAGCTTCCTCTATGAGCACTTCGACGACATCTGCGACATCGTGGCACAGTACGACGTAGCCCTTTCTTTGGGTGATGGTCTGCGCCCAGGCTGTATTGCCGATGCCAACGATGCAGCCCAGTTTGCCGAGTTGGATACCATGGGCGAGCTCGTTACCCGTGCCTGGGACAAGAACGTGCAGGCATTCATCGAGGGTCCAGGCCATGTGCCATTGCAGAAGATCAAGGAGAACATGGAGCGTCAGCTCGACCACTGTCACGAGGCACCATTCTACACCCTCGGCCCATTGGTTACCGATATTGCTCCAGGTTACGACCACATCACTTCAGCCATCGGTGGCGCCCAGATAGCATGGCTCGGCACTGCCATGCTCTGCTATGTAACACCAAAGGAGCACCTCGCATTGCCTAACAAGGAAGATGTGCGCACAGGTGTGGTAACCTATAAGATTGCCGCTCATGCAGCCGATTTGGCTAAGGGTCATCCAGGTGCAACCATCCGCGACAACGCCCTCTCCAAGGCCCGCTTCGAGTTCCGCTGGAGAGACCAGTTCCACCTCTCTCTCGACCCAGAGCTTGCCTTGAAGTATTTCGAGGAGGCAGGTCATACAGACGGTGAGTACTGCACCATGTGTGGTCCAAACTTCTGCGCAGCCAAGTTGACACACGATTTGAGAAAGTTTAAAAAGTAAGAAAATGTTTTCAGACGAATTAAAGAATATCAGTTGGGAGGAGACCACGGAGCGCATTGCTCGAATGACCGATAACGATGTGCGCCGTGCCCTCGCCAAGGACCATTGCGATGTGAACGACTTCATGGCGCTGCTTTCACCGGCTGCCGAGCCATACCTGGAGGTAATGGCGCGTCTTTCCCGCAAATATACCGAGGAGCGCTTCGGCAAAACCATGTCGATGTTCATTCCTCTCTACATCACCAATTCATGCTCAAACTCCTGCGTGTATTGCGGTTTCCATCGTGAGAATCCGATGGCCCGCACCATCCTCACCCCAGAGCAGATTGAGAACGAGTACAAGGCAATCAAGCAGTTGGCTCCATTCGAGAACATCCTTCTCGTAACGGGCGAGAACCCGGCAAAGGCTGGTACCCCATATCTTGCCAAGGCGATCGACATTGCCAAGAAGTATTTCTCTAACGTGAAGATCGAGGTGATGCCGCTCTCTACTGAGGATTACAAGACCCTCGCCGACCATGGCATGAACGGTGTCATCTGTTTCCAGGAAACCTACAACCACGAGCACTACAAGCTCTACCACCCACGTGGCATGAAGAGCAAGTTTGAGTGGCGCTGCGATGGTTTCGATCGCATGGGTATGGCAGGCGTTCACTCCATCGGTATGGGTGTGCTCATCGGCCTGGAGAAGGAGTGGCGCACAGATGTAGTGATGATGGCTTACCACCTGCGCTACCTGCAGAAGCATTACTGGAAGACCAAGTACAGCGTGAACTTCCCTCGTATGCGCCCTGCGCAGAACGAAGGTTTCCAGCCCAACTGCTTCATGACCGATAAGCAGTTGGCACAGGCAACTTTCGCCATGCGTATCTTCGACCACGATGTAGATATCTCCTACTCTACCCGTGAGCCAGCCTACATCCGTGACAACATGGCAACACTGGGTGTCACCACCATGTCGGCAGAATCAAAGGTAAATCCTGGAGGTTACCATACTTATCCTCAGGCATTGGAGCAGTTCACCGTGAGCGATGAGCGTACCGCCAAGGTAATCAATGCGAGATTGAAGGAATTGGGCAGAGAGCCAGTATGGAAGGATTGGGATGCCTCATTCGATTTGTTTGGAAATATCGCAAACGGATAAGATTAACGTATGATAAACGTATGATAAGCATATAGATATAAAAAAGCGCCTTGAATGATTTCAAGACGCTTTTTTTATATCTGTTTTTAAAAGACTTATTCCTTCAGCCATCCCCCGATCAGGTCGATGATTTCCTGTCTGGTTGGCTCAGGGAACGACAGGATGCGGGTGAGATGTGAACCGCCATGACACATATAGACATGCAGGTTCTTCTTGTTCTTGGTGAATGGCAAACCATAGATGCCCGATGCACCCCATGGGTCGATGTCACCATAAATATACACCATCTTCGGATCGTTCCTGGTCAGAAAATCCACGGTATAATTGTAGAGCTTTGGCGAGAACTCCACGTTCTCGGCACCCTTCGGCACCATCAGCTTCTTCAGATAGCCCTTTGGCGACTTGATGCTCAGGTATCTCTTGAATGGCTTGGTGTAATAGCCGTAATAGCCCAACTCCCTGGCAGCCTGCACATCAAACGGAGAGGTGGCATTGTAGTTGGTGAAATACTCCGGCTCACACATGTTGATCCAGTATTTGAACACCTGGTCGTCGGTGGTATCATTCGTAGGAATCTTCTTGATATCCTCACCCCACTGCCAGAAGGCGAAGGCATATTCAAACACCGAGTAATCGAAAATCTCGGCGATAGGCGCATTGAAGCGATACTGCTTCTCGCTACAGTACTTCTCGAACATCGGCAGCAGCGCAGCCTTGCGCTTGAAGAGCAGCAGCTGGAAGTTGAGCACCTTCTGTCGGTTCTCCTTGGTAGAAACCACTTCCTGCAGGAACTTCTCGTGTCTGCCATCCTCCACGCCCTTGTTCAGCGGCGCCACGTATGGCACGGAGATGTCCACATCATTTGGGAAGTAGGCGCGGTAAAACATCGTGGTCTGTCCGCCCTTACTGATGCCCGTGGCAATCCACTTGCCCTTGTACATCGCATGCAGAGTCTGGTTTACGTGGTGCAGATCGTAGAGCGAGTTCTCCACGGTGAGGTAATCCCAGTTGCAAGGACTAGGCATCGACTTGTCGAAATAGCGGTACTCCACGGTGATGATGTTGGTATCGAAGAGTTTGGAAAGTTCCTCGATATATCCCTCGCGCAATGCATACTTGGCGTTATAGCCTTCAGTTACGAGCACGGTAGGACGGTCGAATCCTCTGTGGCAGAGTATCACTCGCTGCTCAAAGCTACCCTTGGAAGCATCCTTGGCATCCAGTTGCTGCTTGATGAAGAACACATATTTTTCCGGGAAATACGTACTTTTCAGCGTTTCCACGTCACTCACTCCAGGCAGCGTCGCCAACAGCTTGCCCGCCTCTCCCAGTTCTGCCGCCAGCATCTGCAGAGGCAGGATGAAGAGCAGCAGCAGCAATTTCAAGAATCTCAAATTCAATTTCATTTTCGTCTCTCTTTTATGTTTTCTCTTTTTAAACTTTCGTTGGTAATCTCCACATATTTCAAATATTATGCAAAGGTAAGGATTTATTTTCATCCGGCAAAGAGAAACGACATCTTATTAGCATTTTTACGATAAATTCCTGTTATTATGATAATTTCCCGTTATTCCCGCTATTACGATAAATTCCCGTTATTACGAGGATAATCAAGACTATTGGCTCCATTCTCATGTCTTCCCTTCAACCTTCTATATTCCGTAGGCGAATATCCCAGATGGGCCTTCACGTATTTGCCGAAGAAGGAAAGATTAGGGAAATCCAGATAGGCACAGATTTCCTTGATGCTCATATCGGAATGTGAGAGAAGGCGGTTGATGTCTTCTACCGTATATTCCGTAATCCAGTCATTGGCTGTCTTGCCACTGTTGCTCTTACAGACATCCGAGAGGTATTTGCTGGTAATACACAGTTTCGTACTGTAGTATTCCAGTTTCCTTGGTTTTACTTCCATGGAAGTCAGCAGGTCGATGAATTGCTTGAAGAGCAGACTGCCTCTCGACATGTGGAGAGATTCCCTCTGCGGAGTAACCTGCTCGATGATGCTCAGCAGACAGAACAGGAAGGAACTGACCAGACTGCCCACAATCTGCTTCTTGTACTTGGTATCTGCTTTTACCAGCTGCTCAGCCAGCAAGGCATGATACTTCTCGAAAGTCTTCATGCTCGACTCATCAATATGAATGATAGGCTGGTTCTTCAGGTAGAAAGAGATATCTACCACATCACCGATATGCAGCATACTGCGGGCTATCTGAGAAGAGAGACAGACCGCCTTCGCCGTAAAGTCGATGCTGAACAGGCAATCGTTCATGATAGTATTAGGCTGGCAGATGATAATATCATTGGAAGAGGCAGTAGCTTCTTCCTTATTCGTCCGCATAGCCACGCGTCCCTGCTTGATGACGATAATCAGCAGGAAATCCACCTTGATGGCCTGCAGCTTAGAGAAGTTGCGCAGGTCATCAATGATAACGACATCATTATCAGCATAGCCAACAAACTCCACGTTTGTCAACTGCTCCATGTCCCTTATATCTATTTTTTCAAAATTTGCCATATTGCGATGTTTTTGCTGGCAAATTTAGCAAAAAAAAGCCACATCTAGTAGTTTAAACTGAAGAATTATTGTTCTTTTAGATAACTACTCGCTCAAAAGACCGGTAAATCCGACAATTAGAACACCGCAGAGTGTTCTATTTGTAGTAATTTTGCCACGTCAATTATAAAAAAGAAAGAAAAGAATGAAGAAAAAAGTATTAATGCTTGGATTGTTGTCGCTTGCGCTGATTGATGCACATGCCGCAGGCAACTCCTGGTCACTCGACTCGCTGAGAGCCAAAGCCATCAGCAACAACAAGGCACTCCTTATGGCAGGTCAGAAAAAGGTAGCAGCTTCTTACACCCGTAAATCTGCCGCCACCAACTACCTGCCGAAGGTTTCAGCCACAGGTGCATATATGTACACAAGCCGCGAGCTTTCCTTGCTGAGCGATGAGCAGAAAACCTCCTTGTCTAATATAGGAACAGGACTTTCCGCTGTGGTTCCCAATCTCGCCCCGATGAGTTCTGCCATCAACACCGCCGGACAGGGAGTAGTAGATGCCCTGCATACCGACACCCGCAATGCAGGCGTAGTGGCGGTGATGCTGACCCAACCTATCTATATGGGTGGCAAGATCAGAGCCTACAACAAGATTACCCAATATGCCGAAGAGGCTGCTGGAACCCTGTACGACAAGGAGTTGCAGGATATCATTGTAGATGTAGATGAAGCCTACTGGAATCTGGTGGCACTATACAGCAAGAAGAAACTTGCCGAGGGCTACAAGGCGCTGGTTGACAAACTGGAAGGCGATGTAGAGAAACTGGTGAAGGAAGGCATGGCTACCAAGGCCGACCTGCTGAGCGTGAAGGTAAAGGTGAACGAAGCCGGCGTATCGCTCATCCAGGTAAACAACGGCATTGAACTCTCAAGAATGAATCTCTGCCGAATCTGTGGACTCGCAATGAACGACCCCGTAGAAGTGGAGGATGCCATCGACGAAAAGAATCAGAATGCCAACATCATGGGTCAGGTAGATATGGTCAGCTCAAAGTCAGACCACCTGGTGCAGCAGGCAGAAAGCAACCGCAAGGAACTGCAGGCCCTGGGACTCCAGAACCGGATCTACGAAGAGAAGATCAATCTGGCACGTGCCGAATATCTGCCTAAGGTGGCGCTGATGGGAGGCTATCTAGCCAGCAACCCTTCGGTGTTCAACAGCTTCGAGCGCAAGCTGAAAGGCATGTGGAACGTGGGCATCACCCTGAATGTACCCATCCTTACCTGGGGCGACCGATCCTACAAGGTGAAAAGTGCCAAGGCAGAAGCCCTGATGCACCGGTATGAAACCGAAGAGGTGAAGGAAAAGATAGAATTGCAGGTGAACCAATGCCGACAGAAACTGCAGGAGAGCATGGAGCGATACCAGACCACCCTGCGCAGCGTGGACGAGGCTGAAGAAAACCTGCGCTATGCCAACCTGGGAATGAAGGAAGGCGTGATTACGCTGAGCAATGTGATGGAAGCACAGACGGCATGGCTGAAAGCCAAATCGGAATGGGTAAACGCACAGGTGGATGTACGCCTTGCCAACCTCTATCTGAGAAAGGCCGTAGGTTCCATCGACACCCATATATAATATATGAGGTATATATATAATGTATAACAACATGAATGTTTAATCAGAAAATACTCAGAAATGAAAAAGAATAGAATCATAACCAGTGTTTTGGCAATGGCCCTGGTGCTCATTGCTGTCATGATCGTCGTCATCACAGTAGGACTGTTTAAGACCACCAAGGAAGAAACCCTGGAAGGACAGGCAGAAACCACCGACTACCGACTTTCTTCCAAGGTACCTTCACGCGTGTTGGAACTGAGAGTGAAGGAAGGCGACTTTGTTCACAAGGGAGATACACTCGTGGTACTCGAAGCACCGGATGTGGAAGCCAAGCTCTCGCAGGCTACAGCTGCCTACGATGCAGCCAAGGCTATGGAAGACAAGGTATATAGCGGTGCCCGACAGGAGGAAATACAGGCAGCATACGAGATGTGGCAGAAGTCTATAGCAGCCGTAGATGTTACCCACAAGACCTACAACCGCGTGCAGCGCCTCTTTGACAGCGGCGTGATGGCTGAGCAGAAACGCGACGAGGCGAAGGCGCAATACGATGCAGCCATCGCCACCGAGAAAGCAGCCAAGGCTAAATACGACATGGCGGTAAACGGAGCACGAAAAGAAGAGAAGTCGATGGCACAGGCACAGGCAAACCGCGCCAAGGGAGCCATTGCCGAAGTACATTCCTACATCAAGGAGACGGTGCTGACAGCCACAGCCGACGGAATGGTAACCGAAATATTCCCAGAGGTAGGCGAACTGGTGGGCACTGGTGCACCCATCATGAATGTATCAGTAGTAAAAGATGTATGGTTCGTCTTCAATATCCGTGAAGACAAGCTGAAGGGCTATTCCATCGGCACCCAGGCAGAGGTATATGTTCCAGCCGTGGACAAGACCATCCCTGTGCGCATCACCCTGATGAAGGACGTAGGCTCCTTTGCCGTATGGAAAGCTACCAAGGCTCTCGATGATCTCGACCTGAAGACCTTCGAGGTGCAGGCTCACCCATTGCAGCCAGTAAGCAACATCATGTCGGGCATGTCGGCAGTATTGAAAAAATCATCCTCTGCCACCAGCGAAGCCCCAAAGAACAACAGCAAATAATCAACAATCATCATGAACATCATTAGCAAGACTATCAGAAGGCTCGCCATGATAGGCAAAAGAGAACTGAAGATGTATTCGCATCGCCCACTCTTCCTCTTCTGCATGATCATTGCGCCGCTGTTCTGTCTCATATTCCTCACCTCACTGATGGATGCCGGCCTGCCTACCAAGATGCCAGCAGCGATGGTGGATGAAGATGATACCCACATCACCCATACCATCACCCGCATACTCGGCTCGATGGAGGGCGTGAAGATCATCCGCCACTATCCTACCTTCGGCAAGGCAAGAGAAGCTATGCAGCGGGGAGAAATCTATGCCTTCTTCTATCTTCCCAAGAAGACCACTGAGAAGGCTCTGGCAAACCGCCAGCCCCGCATCTCGTTCTATACCAACGAGTGCTATTATGTGCCGGGTAATCTGCTGATGCGCGACATGCGCTATGCTTCAGAGCTTACAGGTCTAGCCCTGACCCGGGAATCGCTCTATGCCCACGGCATGAACCCACGACAGGCGATGGGCGTGATACAACCCATCAAGATAGAGACACATCCGCTCAACAACCCTTACCTTGATTATGCAGTATATCTCAACAATATGCTCATCCCCGGAATCTTTATCCTCCTGGTGATGCTCTCGGCAGCCTACACCATCGGACTGGAATGGAAACGCGATACGCAGCTTGTACTCTATCGAATATCGGGCAACTCTCCGCTCACCGCCCTCATGGGAAAACTCTTGCCGCAAACCCTGGTATTCTGGCTCATCTATATCCTCTATGCCGTGTATTTCTACCGCTATCTGCAGTATCCGTGCAACAGCGGCATCATGGCGATGATAGGCGTGGGCATGCTCACGGTGCTGGGAGCACAGGGATTTGCAGCCTTCCTCTTCGGCGTATGCGGACAGATGCGACTCTCCATGTGCCTCTGCTCGCTCTGGGGCATCCTTTCGTTCTCGCTGGCAGGTTTCACCTATCCGGTTACGGCGATGGATACCATTCTGCAGAAGCTCAGCGTTCTCTTTCCTCTGCGCCACTATTATCTGCTGTATGTCAACCAGGCACTCAACGGGTATAGCATCGCATACGCCTGGCACAGCGTGCTGGCTCTGGCGATATTCGCCCTGCTGCCACTGCTCACGCTGCACCACTATCGCTGTTTATTCACCAAAGTTAAGTACATACCATAATGACAAGATCTAGCATAAATATCATACAGATTTGGATGACGGAGCTGAAGGAGATCATGCACGACAAGGGCATTATGATTTTCATCCTCTTCGTGCCGCTGTGCTATCCGCTGCTCTACTCCTACGTCTATACCAACGAGGTGGTGCGCGAAGTGCCGTTTGCGGTGATTGATGACTGCAACAGCAGCATGAACCGTGAGTTCATCCGTAAGATGGATGCCACGCCCGAAGCCCACATGGCTGCCCACTGCAACGATGTGAACGAAGCCCGCCAGCTGCTGATGGAAAGGAAGATTTATGGTGTGGTGCGCATCCCCAAGAATTTCAACCTTGACATTTGGAGAGGCGAACAGACCACCGTAGGACTGTATTGCGACATGAGTTCGCTGCTCTATTACAAGGCGCTGCTCCTTGCCGCCAACAATGTTTCGCTGGATATGAACCGCGATATCAAGGTGGAAAAGCATCTGCATCCGATGACCCGGCAGGATGAGAAGATAGCCCGAATGCCGATAGAATACGACTACATCAGTCTCTTCAATCCGCAGAGTGGTTTTGCCGCCTTCCTCATTCCTCCAGTGCTGATGCTCATCCTGCAGCAAACGCTGTTTCTGGGCATCGGCATGTCGATGGGCAACCAGCGCGAGAAATGCCTCGCCCGCATGCTGCCCAAGCGCAAGTGGTACAGAAGACCGGTGGATATCGTCCTGGGTAAGGCCATCTTCTACTTTATTCTCTATCTGCTGATGGCGATATATGCCTATGCCGCCGTAACCCGATGGTTCAGTCTGCCTGATGTGGGCGATTATTTCGTGTTTCTGAGGTTCATCATTCCGTACCTCCTTGCCTGCATCTTCCTGGCAATGGTACTGTCGGTACTGGTTTACCGGAGGGAAGACTGCATCATGCTGTTCGTCTTCCTGTCGGTGCCCTTGCTATTCATGTCGGGCATTTCGTGGCCGGGTTCAGAGATACCAGAGTTTTGGAAGTATGTATCCTGGCTCTTCCCTTCAACGTTTGGCATGAACGGCTACCTGCGCATCATGGGCACGGGGGCATCCATCGAGGATATTCATCATGAATATGTTGGTTTGTGGTGCCAGGTGGGTGTGTATGGCATCCTTGCCTGCATCATGTACCGCCTGCGCCTGAAAGCAATCGTCAAGCGGCTTTCATCTGCCAAGAACAGACAGAAGATGTATCAGGAGGAATAACTCCGTAAGATTGTATCCGAAACATACTACTGACACTATATAAAGAAATCTTTTTTGTAATGCGCAATTGCCCCTCACCAGCCTAACTTTGTTTTTGTTCATCCTTTCAAAGCGGCTGGTGAGTTTTTTGTTTTATCATATTTTCGGATTATACATTCACTTCATCTTTATTTTATCTAACATTATCTTGATGATTCCAAAAATATTTTGTATTTTTGCATGCGAATTCAAATTTCAGAGAACAAGAAGTCAGAATATAGAAAACAAGAAATCAAACAAATAGAAATATATGGCTAACTTACAACAATCAACATCCCGTTTTTCGGATACCAAACCGCATTATGCCCTGCTCGACGGATTGCGTGGCGTGGCAGCATTGCTCGTGGTGTGGTATCATGTGTTCGAAGGCTACCAGTTTGCATCCGGCTCAGCCATCATCCAGGAAATCAACCACGGCTATCTGGCGGTTGACTTCTTCTTCATCCTTTCCGGTTTCGTCATCGGCTACGCCTACGATGACAGATGGGGAAAGACATTGACTCTTGGGAAATTCTTCAGGCGACGCCTCATCCGCCTGCATCCGATGGTGGTGATGGGTGCCCTCATCGGACTCGTGATGTTCATCCTTCAGGGAGCAGTAACCTGGGAAGGCACTCCAGCTTCGGTACCTGCGATGATGATAGCCCTGCTCTGCGGACTGCTGATGATTCCCGCCCTGCCGGGTTGCGGATACGAGGTGAGAGGCAATGGCGAAATGTTTCCACTCAACGGACCCGCCTGGTCGCTCTTCTTCGAGTACATCGGCAATATCCTCTATGCCCTTTTCATCCGGAGGCTATCCACCAGAGCTCTGGCTATTCTCGCCGGAATCCTATCCATCCTGCTGCTTTGGTTCACGGCTACGGATGTATGCGGATATGGCATGTTTGGTGTGGGCTGGACGCTGGATGGTCTCAACTTCTGGGGTGGACTTCTGCGCATGCTCTGCCCGTTTACGATAGGAATGCTGCTGTCCCGTGTTTTTCATCGCATCCAGTTCAAGGTAAAGGGTGCGTTCTGGATCAGTTCCATCATTCTTCTCCTGCTCTTCCACGTACCTTATATAGAGAGTACGGTTGGCGGCAGTAGTGTGGGCAGCGCTGATGGCATCGTGGAGAATGGCATCATGGAGAATGGCATCATGCTGAATGGTGTTTTCGAAGCAGTGTGCATCCTTCTGATATTCCCGGCGATAGTATGGCTGGGAGCGAACGGAACAACAACCGACCGTTTCAGTACCCGCGTCTGCACGTTCCTGGGCGACATCTCCTTCCCGCTCTACATCGTGCACTATCCGTTTATGTATTACTTCTATTCGTGGCTCATCGAGAAGCAGCTCTTCACGCTTGGTGAAACCTGGCCCGAGGCGCTCATCACCTGTGGAGTTTCGATAGCAGCCGCCTGGTTATGCCTAAAGTTCTACGACCTGCCAGTGCGCAGATGGCTGGCGAAGAAATAACATATCCTCTAAACGAGGGAAAAAACGTCAGGCGTCCCGACGGATTTCCGTTCCGACAGGACGCCTGACGTTTTTTATCTAATCCTAATGATAATCCTTTCTTTCTATCCTCCTGGCTCGCATGTTCAGCTTACGAGGGTTTTGGCGCAAATCCCAGAGATCCACAATTCTAACAAGATTTGAATCTTCATCATAGAAATAGATAATCTTGAAGTTCTTCATGATGATAGCACCACGATACTTTTGCCATTTCTGCAATTCAGGAACAAAAGGATAGCCAGTAGGCATCATTTCCAAGCGATGCCTAATTTTCTCATACTCAGCATTCCAATTCTTCACCGTTTTCCTTCCAAATTCAGAGAGTGCATATGCCACACACTTTCGAAATTCTACAAGAAAAAGCCTTTCAACTTTAATTTCCACTATTTCCATCCCGGTATTGCCTTTCGCATCTGCGCTTCAAATTCATCTATGGAAATCCAATGGTCTGGATCATCCAAGTATTTCTCAACCTCAGCACAATGCTCCATCACCTGCTCCAAAGAGCGCCCCATAGGATAGGAATCGGTGTCGTAAGCCTCATCCCATGATACTGATGATGCTGATGATGCAGATGATGCTGCCAAACGATGAGTAGGCGATGGTTCGCAGACCTTATCCCCTGCTATATCCGATTCCTCGATATGATATTTCTTTTCCTCCATATTTCTTTCGCTTTTAAAGTTCCACGTTACTTATTGGTGCAAAAATACGAAGAAAGTTTGGAACTCGCAAGAAAAACTTCCAGAAAATAGCAGAGAACACTGAAATTTAATGGATTATGCAGATATTATCCCCACGCAAAGAACAAGAAAGCCAGCCTTCTCGTGCGAAAAGACTGGCTTTCGAAATATTTCTTGCCACCCTGCTGAATAGCAATGCTACTTGTTAAAGTATTTCTTGCCACCCTGCTGGATAACCAAGCCCTTGGCATTCTTGCCTACCAGCATGCCAGCCATATTGAAGGTCTTGGCAGACTTCACCGCCTGCGTGCGGGCAAGCTCTGTGATGCCGGTATCAGTCTTGTCGAGCAGATAGATAACATACTGCCCTAAACCACTGCCCTGGCTTTCATAATTACTGATATAAGTCTTGCCGTTGGCACGATAGATGGTAAAGTCATCCCTGTAACCACTATTTGGCACAGAGAACAGATCCTTTCCGTCCTCATCCTTTACTACAAGATAAGACTCATAGTACTTATCCTGTACGTACTTGGTTAGAACGATTTTTCCATTCTCAAAACCATTTACACCGTTGTATGAACCTGTTGAATCTGTTGGTGCAGATACCTCTCTATAGCTTTCCACCAGATATTCATACTTATCATCATTGTTAAACACATTCTGAGAAAGATATACATCAGAACTCTCATTACAGTTTACATCATAATCATACACCTCTGTCTGATAGATTCTCTCTGTCTTCGAAATATCTTGGCTCTCTTGGCTATCGTCTTCCTTCCAAGCCAAATTGGAAGTATCAACCTCTACAAGCTTCTGGAGATTCTCCACCTTATACAGTTTATTGTCTGAAGAATTATAATAACTGAAACTCTCTCCAAGTCTGACACCTTCATCTCCTCTTGGCTCAATGTACAGCTTATCATCAGATAAACGGAAGGCGAAATTGCCACTCTCATCAGTAAAGAAATCCACCTTTTCGTCACCAATTATCTTGGCAACAGCTGTCTTAAATTCATCCATCGTCGTAACCGGAATCTGAAAACCTTTATCATAATCGTAGACTCCATCAACTGTTTTCCCATATGCATACTGCCAACCTTTATCAAGAATCTCCTTGGTCTTGAAGTCGGCCAATGCCTTCATTGGCACAAGTTTAGCCGTGAACACCTTAGGCTCGTAGCTGAAGGTTTTCGCTACATTAAAGGAAGCATCATAAACCGTGAACTCTGCATTTTGGGACTCATTGCCATAAGATTCAACTCCAATGGTTGAATAAGGGGTGATGACGCCAGTGGTAGTGAGACTCTTCGGGATGAAACTAAAACCTTCGCCCTTCACCTTGGTTACTTCTGAAACCTGTGCACTGGCAGCCAAAGCCATGACTGCTAAAGCTGAAGCAAGTAATGTTCTCTTCATAATTCTTAAATAATTACAAGTCTGGATGTCCGGCAAACTTAGATAAAAACTGATTGTTCATTGTTTCTAGATTGCTGCAGAAGCCAAGCGCAGGCATCTTTCGCCCTGCTGCTTTTCATCAGATGATTATCAGATGATCTATCCGATTTATTATCCGATCATGCCGGGCGGCGCTTTTTGCCGATGCAGCAGTCACATGAGGTCATTCTGCCCTCTGAGTTCATTCATCCTCCAGCAGACTTCACTCCCCTCATGATGACGCTGCAAAAATAAACTTTTTTTTGATAACAGCCAAATTATTCTTCAGAAAATTGAGGGCATTCCTTAAAAAACCGGTATTCAAATCGAACTGATCCTCATCTGGATTTGGAGTAAGGCTCAAGTAAACCTTAATAGAGGCTCACGTAAACTTTATCTGAGCCTCAAACCAATTTGGATTGAAGCTTACTTCAATGGCAAATGAAGCCTATTTCAACGACAAACGAAGCTAGTTTCATGAACTGCCGAAGCTAGCTTCAATAGAAAAAAAGCCTTTTTGTTTTTCTGCAAAAGCTGAATCGTGAGGGATAAAGCCAAAATCGTGAGGGATACGTGAGGGATAAATCCCCATTTTGATGTATCAGTCACTCATACTATTTCTTTATCTATCAATGGCTTATACAGATTTATCACGAAAATCGTGATGGGTGATAGATAATTTGCAAAAAAAATACGTAGAAGAAGACTTTCGTGTCCCCCATCCCCCATTATAGGTATTTTCTTATCAATTTCTCCTTAAAAGTAGTCATTATCAGAAAAACCTTTGGCTTAATTCCGTTTTTTTCTTACCTTTGCACCTGAATTAATTAACTTGAATTATAAAAGAGGGATAAGCCCTACAGAGGCTCCCTGCATGAATAAAAGAAATACGATATGAGGAATTTTATACACAAGAAGAAAATCGCCCTGGGCACAGGCTTCTGCAGCATCGCATGCATGATGATGCTGGGAGCTTGCGACACCGTGTTCGACGTGCACCCCTACGACGTGAGGGTGAAGGGAGATACTGACCTGAATGCCAAGAATATAAGGAAGATTGAAGAATCTGTGAAGAGCAAGGATACCATCCGGTTTGCCGTAATCAGCGACAGCCATCAATGGCTCGACGACCTGCAACTGGCGGTGAACGACATCAACCGGAGAAAAGACAGCATCGACTTCGTGATTCACTGTGGCGACATCTCTGACTTCGGTGCTACCAAGGAGATGATCTGGACTCGAGACAAGATGCAGAAACTCAAGATGCCATCGGTGGTGCTGCTGGGCAACCACGACTGTCTGGGAACGGGCAACCAGTCGTATGCAACTATCTTCGGTGACCCCGATTTCAGTTTCATAGCCGGAGGAGTGAAGTTCGTGTGCCTCAACACCAATGCCATCGAGTACGACTACTCTCGCCCGGTGCCAAACTTTGACTTTATGGAGGCGGAGCGTTCTAGCGATTCGCTGAGTTTCAACCGCACCGTGGTGTGCATGCATGCGGCTCCCTATTCAGAGCAGTTTAACAACAACGTGGCTAAGGTGTTCAACTATTACATCCACCAGTTCCCTCAGCTGCTGTTCTGCCTGGATGGTCATGGTCATCACACGAAGACGGAGGATTTATTTGGCGACGGCACCCTGTTCTACATGGCTAGCAGCTGCCATTTCCATGAGTATTATCTGTTTACCATCACTCCTAAAGGATACAAGTATGAGGTTGTTAAATTTTAAGGCTATGAGAGATAAGATACTGAAAATAGGATTGTTATCCTGCCTGCTGATGGCAAGCGGGATGATGGAGGCAAAGGCCGAAGACAGGATATCGGAGGAGATGTTGGCTGATTCGGAAGATACGGACTCCCTGACTCGCTACGACAGGCGAATCCTCCGCTATCGCAGGCATTGGGACGTGCTGATGCCTACACAGTCGGTGATTCAAACCTGCGGCAACATGGGTATCATCTCGGTGGGTATCGGCTGGGATTACGGAAAGAGGCGTCAGTGGGAAACGCATCTGCTCTTCGGCATCATCCCGAAATACGACTCGGATGCCGTGAAGTGTACGATTACGCTGAAGGAGAACTTCATTCCCTGGCGCAAGGATTGGGGCAAGGGATGGGAGTTTGAGCCATTGGAGTGCACGCTGTATCTGAACACGGTGCTGGGGCATGATTTCTGGACGAAGCAGCCTACGAAATACGAGAGTGGCTACTATCCGTTTTCAACGAGAGTGCGCCCGAACCTGGGTTTTGGCGAACGCTTCACCTATCATATCCCCAACAGCAGGCGCAAGCGTGTGAAGAGCATCACGATGTTCTATGAGTTGAGCACGAATGATATCTATTTCATGAGATTCTGGCGCAACGGCAACGCCAACTTCTGGGATGTGTTCGGACTGTCGTTTGGAGCAAAGCTTCAGATTCTCTAGAGAGGGGGATATTCTATTCCCTCCACATAAGAAAAGGTAATAACATCTTATTAATGAAGAAAAAAGAGAAGGAAAAAGATATGGAAACAGAGGAGATTATCAGCAAGTTGGAGGCGAAGGGCATCAAGCCCACCTCCAACCGGATTTTGGTGATGAAGGCCTTGGCGAGCGGAGGAAATCCGCAGAGCCTGAAGGACCTGGAGCAGAAGATGGTATCGATGGATAAGTCGAGCATCTTCCGAACCCTCACGTTATTTCTGGAGCATGATGCGGTGCATGCGTTCGAGGATGGCAGAGGGGTGCTGAACTATGAGTTATGCGAGGAGGATGGCGAATGTGATCATCATGATGGTCATATTCATTTTTATTGCGAATCGTGCCATCGTTCGTTTTGCATGGAGGATATTCATATCCCGAGTTTCGAGTTGCCAGAGGGTTTCTATCCCCACTCCATCTCGTTCGTCATCAAGGGAGAATGTCCTGAGTGCAGGAAGAAGCATCGCTGAAAGCAATGCTTGTTACAACAAGAAAAAGCTCCGAAGAAAAATGATTTTCTTCGGAGCTTTTCTATGTACACCCTTAGGGATTCGAACCCTAGACCCACTGATTAAGAGTCAGTTGCTCTACCAACTGAGCTAAGGGTGCATCTGTTAAGCAGTTGAGGTATTTCTCAAAAGCGGTTGCAAAGGTACTGCTTTTTTCTGAAACTACCAAATTTTTCAGCCACTTTTTTTATTTTCCATTATTTTTTCTTCTTTTTCATACATTTTTAAGAGAAAAAATGTACCTTTGCACCCACTTATACATTATTAATAATATGAACGGAATATATACAATCCTGCTCCTCTTGCTGAGCAACATCTTCATGACGCTGGCATGGTACGGACATCTGAAACTGCAGCAGACGGGCGTAAGCAGCCACTGGCCACTCATCGGAGTCATCGCATTCAGTTGGGCCATCGCCTTCTTCGAATATTGCTGTCAGGTACCTGCCAACCGAATTGGATTCATCGATAATGGCGGTCCCTTCAACCTGGTGCAGCTCAAGGTGATTCAAGAGTGCGTATCGCTCATCGTCTTCGCCGTCATCGCCAACATCCTCTTCCAGGGACAGGGCTTACATTGGAACCACTTTGCGGCATTCGTCTGCCTCATCGCTGCCGTGTATTTCGTCTTCATGAAATAACAAAGTTTTTGCCCTTACAGGGCGACAGGCTTGCGTCATGAATACCCAGGGCGATGCCCTGGGCTAAGAGCTTCTGCCCTTTCAGGGCGTTAACAACAAAGAAAGAAGAAAGAACAATTACAACAACATAAAATAAAAGAATAACCGACAATGGAAAAGAAATTACGTGTCGCTTCCCTCTGCGTGCAGGGAGGCTATGAACCAAAGAACGGAGAGCCGATAGAAGTTCCTATTTATCAGAGTACTACATTCAAATACGACAACTCTGAAGAGATGGCGATGCTCTTCGACCTGAAGAAGGAGGGATATTTCTATACCCGACTCCAGAACCCTACAAACGACGCCGTGGCTAAGAAAATCGCTCAGCTCGAAGGTGGCGTGGGCGCCGTTTTGACATCTAGCGGACAGGCTGCCAACTTCTACGCCGTGTTCAACATCTGCGAGGCGGGCGACCACATCGTTACCTCTAACGAGATTTACGGCGGCACCTTCAACCTCTTCGGTGTTACCCTGAAGAAGCTGGGCATCGAGTGCACCTTCGTAAACCCTAATGCCAGCGAGGAGGAGATTCAGAAGGCTTTCCGTCCTAACACCAAGGTGGTGTTTGGCGAAACCATCAGCAACCCTGGCTGCGCTGTGCTCGACATCGAGAAGTTTGCCCGCATCGCCCATAAGAACGGGGTGCCTCTCATCGTGGACAACACCTTTGCCACTCCAATCAACTGTCGTCCATTTGAATGGGGAGCCGACATCGTGACCCACTCTACCACCAAGTATATGGATGGCACCGCTTCGCAGGTAGGCGGCGTGGTTGTGGATAGCGGCAACTTCGACTGGATGGCGAATGCCGAGAAATTCCCTGGTCTCTGCACTCCGGACGAGAGCTACCACGGATTGACTTACGTGAAGGCCTTCGGCAAGATGGGTTACACCACCAAGCTGGTGGCTCAGCTGATGCGCGACCTGGGTTCCATCCCAGCGCCAATGAACTCGTTCATCCTCAACCTGGGTCTGCAGAGTCTGCACCTGCGCATGCGCCAGCATTGCGAGAATGCGCAGAAGGTGGCTGAGTTCCTGCAGAACGACGACCGCGTGGCTTGGGTTCACTATAGCGGACTGAAGGGAGATGAGTATTATGACCTAGCCCAGAAGTATATGCCTCATGGCACCTGCGGCGTCATCGCCTTCGGATTGAAGGGCGACCGCGAGACTGCCATCAAGTTTATGGATTCATTGGATATGATCAACATCGTGACTCATGTGGCTGATGCCCGCACCTGCGTGCTCCACCCTGCGAGCCACACCCATCGCCAGCTTTCTGACGAGCAGTTGAAGGAAGCAGGCATTGCACCAGACTTGATTCGATTGTCAGTAGGTATCGAGGATGTAGAGGATATCCTGGATGATATCAAGCAGGCATTGGATAAAATATAAAAAGAAGGAGTTAAGGAGTTAAAGGAGTTAAGACGTATGCCTTGTTAGTTTAAAAACTACGCCAAAAAGACTATTGTCTTAACTCCTTTAACTCCTTAACTCCTTTAACTCCCTATTATGATTTACACCAATTTATAAATCTCGCTAGGCGTCTTTCTCCTCAGCACTTCCAGCTCGAAGTCCTTGCCGGCAACGATGCCCTTGCTTCTGAGAATCTGCTCCACGGTTTTTCTTGCCAACTCGGGATGATTGTTTTCCTCGCTGAGATGGCAGAGCCATACATGGCGGAGATTGGGAGAGGCATAATCTGCAAGCGCCTGTCCGCACGCCACATTGCTCAGATGACCGTTGGGACCCAGGATGCGTTCCTTGAGATACTGCGGATACGGCCCCTTCTGGAGCATCTCCTCGCTGTGGTTCGCTTCTATCACCAGATAGTTGGAGCGACCGATGAAATCGTGCATCTCCTCGGTGATGTGGCCCACATCGGTGATGAGGCAGAACGTCACCCCCTCACACTCCACGAAATAGCCCACGTTGTCGGTGCTGTCGTGGGGAACCCCGAACGGAGTAATCTTGAACTCGCCCACATTCAGCGGCACACTCTTCTCGATGACGTGCACGTGATTGGGCGCAATCTTCTTTCGGACGCAGTAGTTGCGCTCGATACCTACATGAACTTTACGGGTTGTATATACTGGCAGATGATAGTCGGAGCTGAGGCTTCCCACCGACTTCACATGGTCGGCATGGTCGTGCGTGACGAAGATGTGGTGCACATCCTCAAATCGCAATCCATAGTTGTGGAAATGCTTTTTCAGCGTTCTGATACCCACTCCAACGTCTATCAGTATCGAATCCGTCTCAGTGTAAAGATAGTAACTGTTGCCGCTACTTCCACTGCCAAAGGATATGAATCTAAGCATTTTTTTTGTTATTTACCTGCAAAGTTAACAAAAAAGATTCTTATTACAAAGTTTTTTATTATCTTTGTGCGCAAAATAAGCAAATAAATAGAATTTTTAAGAAATAGAAAACATGATGAAGAAACCGATATTAGGCATAGGAATCGCCGTAGCAGCCCTAGCAACAAGTCTTTACGGGCTTACGGGATGCCAAAGTCACGAAGGCGACGATAATCAGTTGGAGGCAGATGTTGACTCGTTTGCCACCTACTACTTCAACTGGCATTTCCCGAAAACCCTGAAGTATTGCACCCGCAGTTCGGAACCCTGGCTGCGCTATGCTGCCAGCAACGTGCACAAGGCGGATGTGGAAAGGCTGAGGGCGAAGGAGGAGGATGCCATCGTGGAAATCAACGACATCACTTTCGGCGATGACGGGGTGAGTGCCACTGCCAGCATCACCGTGCGCAACTTCCTTCAGATGGATAGCATCGGGCAGGAAGCCCACCTCGTGGATGAGGCGGAGTTCCAGTTGCCGATGAGTATGGAGAATAATGCTTGGAAAATTAGAATGGTAAACCTACCGCGAAGTGGAAAGCGAAGTCGCGACTGAGCTTTGGATGAATGATCGCCCAATGCTCATCCCCACTCTCGTAGGCAGGATTGATCGCCTTCATACCCATGTCGAAACGCAGGATGAAGTAATCGAAATTCAATCGGATACCCATACCATACGCCGCAGCTATCTGCTTATAGAACTTGTCTATCTTAAACTGCCCGTTTGGCTGGTCGGCATAGTTGCGAAGCGTCCAGATGTTACCCGCATCCACAAACAGGGCACCCTCGAACTTCCAGAAGAGCGAGGTGCGATACTCGGCATTCAGGTCGAACTTCAGGTCACCCGTCTGGTTGATGAAGTCGATGCGTCCGTCATTGCCCTTGTATCCGCCTGGTCCCAGTTCTCTTACACCCCAACCCCTCACCGAGTTGGCTCCACCCGAGAAATATCGCTTCTCGAAAGGCAGCACGGTGCTGTTGCCGTAAGGATAAGCCACTCCCAGGTCGGCATGCAGCGCCAGGGCATTGCGGTCGTCGAAACGGATGATGTGGGTATAGTCGAAATCGAATTTGGCATACTGTGCATAGGCGATGTTGAGAAAGGTGCGCTGCCCCTGCGCATTAATCTTGAATCCCAGGGTATTGGAGAATCCGCTGAGCAGATTTCCGGCAGACTCCACATTGAGTCGGATGGCATCCACCCCATCACTATACGTGAGTCCGAATCCCATCTTCATGATGAAAAGGTCTTCGTAGTTATATCGCAGGATGGCATTTCTATTGTCCACATCATCCAGGTAATCGCGCTTGAAAGTCTCTGATATCCAAGGCATATACACATAGTTGAGGTCGAGCAGGTCGAATCGCCAGGCAAGATGATGACGGGGTTCTGTCCAGCGGTAGCGCCATGCCGTGGAGAACACGCGGCGATGGAATTCCGGACGGTTCTGAAGGTCCCAGCTCACGGAGAGCTCGCTGTTGGCTGTCTGCCTCTTTCTGAAACTGCTCGAAAGGAAGGGTGCCATGAATCTCGGGAACACCACCTTTCCTTCTACGGAATACTCCTGATAGTTCTGGTCCTGATAGCCCTCCAGTCCGGTGATTGCCTCGTAGGCTCCACGCAACTGGATGCTCAACTGCTCGCTACCCCTGAAGAGGTTTCTGTTGGTATAGGTGAGCGAAGCTGCCGCACCCAAGTCGCCTGCCGTATTGGTTCCTTCCGGCTGGAAGGAGATGGTAGATGGCTTGTTGGTGCTGATTTGGATATGGCAGTCGAGAAGCCGGTTCATCGTATTGTCCGATGGAATCTCCGATGTACTAACCGATGCGCTATCAATTTCATTACCAGCCACTTCACTGAATCTGATATTGGTATACTTCACAGCCTGCAATCGGGCGAAGTTATTGTAGGTTCGCTGCAGGGCAGAGGCACTGTAGGGCTTTCCCTCCTCCAGAGCAGTGGCGTTGAGCAGCACACGATGGCGCAGATGGATGCGGTCGCTATCGTTGCTCTGATAACTGATGTTGCGAATCTCGTAACGGGGATGGTCGGTTTCGGGTGCATTGCTGCTTGCCTTATACTTCAGCAGGTTCAGGGTCACGGCGATATCTTTCTGTCCGGCAATGGTGTCGGCAGAAAACTGTATGAAGTCTTTATTGAAACGGAAGTATCCATCGTCGAGCAGTCGGTTGGCAATGCGTTTGCGCTCGGCATCCAGAGCATCCACGGTGAATCTCATACCCGGCTTAATCTTCTGGTTTTCAGGATTATCGAGCTTCAGAATCTGCTCGATGTTCTTATCCTCTATATCATACTCTACCTTGCCTATATGGAATGGTTCGCCGGGATGCAACATATAAGTTACATCCACCTTTGGGGCCTTCTTCCGACTCTTTTCGGCGATGCTATCCGTCTTTTCCTGTCCGTGGATAGTAGTCTGCAGCGTTACTCCAGCATGCAGGAATCCCTGGTTCTGCATGGCAGTGAGCAGGTCGCGGCATGAAAGCTGTGCCTGCAGGGTATCATACACCACAGGTTTCTTGCTGAACGGGTTATGGAATAGCGAGAAGAGTTTAGGCTTCTCTTTCTGGCGCACATACTGTTTGAGCGCCCCTGCATCATACGCTGCAGAGTCGCTCTTCACTTCCACCTTATTTAATATATACTCCCCTTCCTGCACGTATTTGCTGGCCGAGCAGCCTGCAAGCATCACTGGCAGGGCGAGTATTGAAATCTTCTGTACTTTCACGAATCTTTTCCTTTTTGAATTGCAAAGATAGTGTAAATCGAAGAAAATACAAAATATTTAGCACTTTTTATTTTGTATTGTCTGCTTTTTATGTTATCTTTGCATCCATTAATGACAATAAACGACAATAAATGATTAGCAAGAATAAGATCAAATACATTCGTTCGCTCGAACTGAAGAAGAATAGAAACAAGGAGGGAAAGTTCGTGGCTGAAGGGTTCAAGGTGGTGGATGACCTGCTCGCCCTGCAACCTGCCGACCTCATTGTGGCCACCAGCGAATGGCTGAAGGGAAAGCATCTGGCAGCCCAGACAGAGGTGATTGAAGTGACCGAGGAGGAACTGAAGAAGGTGAGTTTCCTGCAGCATCCGCAGCAGGTGCTGGCTGTGTTCAAGCAGGCGCAAGATGGTGATTTCTCCATCAACACCCAGGAACTGAGCCTCGCCCTGGATGGCGTGCAGGACCCGGGAAACCTGGGCACCATCATCCGCATAGCCGACTGGTTTGGCATCACCCACATCTATTGCAGTCAGGACACAGCCGACGTTTATAACCCCAAGGTGGTGCAGGCCACCATGGGCAGCATAGCCAGAGTAAAGGTGGAATACGGCAACCTGCTGGGACTGGTGGAGTCATTGCCGGCAGACGTACCCGTATATGGCACCCTGCTCGATGGCGACAACATCTATCAGCAGCAGCTGGAAAACCGGGGACTCATCGTGATGGGAAACGAGGGAAAAGGCATCTCGCCAGCCCTTGCCAAGAAGGTGAACCGCAGACTGCTCATCCCTAACTTCCCGGAAGGAAGAGCCACTGCCGACAGCCTGAACGTGGCCATCGCCACTGCCATCACCTGCTCTGAATTCAGAAGAAACTTTTAAATAGCAAGAAATAGCAATAAATAGTAAGTAGTATAAAATCATTATAGCTATGGAAGTAAATGAATTATTTAAGCAGCGCAGCATAACTGCTTGTATGCGAGCATCCTACTACGCCATGACGGCCGACCCGAAATCGTTCGTCAAGCAAACATGGATTACTCAGGTACCCTTCGCCATATTGCTGGCCATCGTGCTCTACTTTCTCCTCCCCAACAAGTCGCTTCACGACTGGGGAGAAATGAATCCGATGGCTTCGTTCATTCTGCAAACCATCATTTACGCAGCCACCCTGGTGATGGCAGTGGTATCGTTCTGGCATCTGCTGCCACGCAAGCAACTCTCTGCCAACAAAGGCGAGAAGCGTAAAAAGGGACAGTGGATGCTCCGCATCCTTCGCCACCTGGGCGGTTTCCTCATGACCGGTTTCCTGGGCATCATGATTGTGTGCATCGCTACCTTCATCGCAGCCCTGCCATCCATCATCCTCATCATCGCCCAGCTCTACTCGCAGCTGGGAGCACTGGAAGGCGATCCACTCGGTGTGCCGGGCTATTTCACCCCACTTCTCTTTGTGGTCTTCATCATCACCTTCCTGCTCATACTCTATGCCCTGAGCTGGCTCGGCATCTCGCTGGCTTACCAATACGGTTCGTACCAGGTGATTGATGCAGAGAGAAAGAAGCAGAAGGAAAGCGAAAAGATGGGATTGCAGCAGATGGCAACCGCAGAAATAGAAAAATATTAATCATATTAACATATTTATTTTAAAAAGAGACATGAAACAGACTAGATTACTCTTCATCGACCGCGATGGAACTCTGATTCAGGAACCAGAGGATGAGCAGATTGACAGCTTCGAGAAGCTGGTATTTACCAAGGGCGTGTTCCGCAACCTCGCCTTCATTGCCCAGCACACCGACTACGAGTTGGTGATGGTGAGCAACCAGGACGGCCTGGGCACCGACTCCTTTCCGGAAGACACCTTCTGGCCTGTACACAACTTCATCATCCAGACCCTGGAGAGCGAGGGCATCCACTTCAGCAAGCAGCATATCGACCGCCACTTCCCAGAAGATAACTCGCCAATGAGAAAGCCGGGCACGGGTATGCTGACCGAATATATCGGCAACCCGGCATACGACCTGGCAAACAGTTATGTAATCGGCGACCGTGAAACCGATGCCCAGCTTGCCGAGAACCTGGGTTGCAAGAGTCTGATTCTCGGAAAGGATGGCATGGACTGGGACAAGATAGCCGAGATTCTCTTTGCCGGCGACCGCATTGCCGAGGTGAAGCGCACCACTAAGGAGACGGATATCTACATTAAGGTAAATCTCGATGGCAGCGGCAAATGCGATATCTCAACAGGTCTTGGTTTCTTCGACCACATGCTGGAGCAGATAGGCAAGCATGGCATGATGGACCTCACCATCCACACCAAGGGCGACCTCTATGTGGATGAACATCACACCATAGAGGATACGGGTATTGCCCTGGGCGAATGCCTGCTGCAGGCGCTGGGCGACAAGCGTGGCATCGAAAGATACGGCTACTGTCTGCCGATGGATGATTGTCTCTGCCAGGTGGCATTGGATTTCGGTGGCCGTCCATGGTTGATCTGGGATGCCGAGTTCCACAGAGAGAAAGTGGGCGAAATGCCAACCGAGATGTTCAAGCATTTCTTCAAGAGTCTGAGTGATGCGGCAAAGATGAACCTCAACATCAAGGCTGAGGGCGAGAACGAGCATCACAAGATAGAAGGCATCTTCAAGGTGCTTGCCCGCTCGCTGAAAATGGCGGTGAAGAGAGACATCTATCACTTCGAGCTTCCTAGCTCTAAGGGAATGCTGTAAGGAGTTTATAGTTAAAAGTTTATAGTTTATAGTTAAAAGTTAATAGTTAAGAGTTTATAGTTTATAGATGACTGTTGCTATAAACTATAAACTCTTAACTATAAACTATTATTAGAACTTTGTCATGAACTCCACAACAATCTTATCCTTTTCTGAAGTCTTGGCAATACCACCTTTGCGATAGAAATACTTCTCGTAGTTGATACGGATATCCGAGATGAATGGCTTGGCAAGGCTCAAGGTTACACCGCCAGTAACACGATGGCGCTTGTAATCATTGATCTTCAAGGCACCGAGTTCGGTATCAGAACCGCCATATCGGGTACCATCGCTGTGGTCGCTCATGAAATCATATCGTGCCAAAGGCGAAACCTTCCTGATGAGGCTCTTGGGATTAGCCACCGGAATATCATAGCATACGAAACCATCGAAAGCATGCACATCGTGGAAGGCATCCTTGCTGTAATGCTTGTAAAGATACTCAGCCTCAGCAATGAAATCGCCCTTGTGGAAGGTGATACCGCCATCATACATCGTTACCGTAATATCAGATGGCTTGATCTTCTGGGTACTCAACACCAGGTTCACATTCGGAAAGAGGAACTGAGCCTTGGCAGAATAGTTAACGCCCTTGGTCCAGTAATCCTTCTGGTTGGTCAAGCCCGAACCGTTGAAGATACCAGCATTCACCACGATAGGGAAACCTACATTCCAGGTGCATCCGATTTCAGCACCCACGTCGCGCACGTTACCCACCTGCTTGGCGATGAACGAACGGTTGGCAAAGTACTGCTGATGAGGAGAACGGTGAGCATCGATGGTGAATGGCACACGCTCCTGACCGATGGTGAACTGCAGGGTCTTCCAAGGCTTGATGCGTGTATAGGCATCGAGCATCTTGATCTTACCCTCGTCGCAGAGGTCGATTTCCGCCTTATAGCTTACCTGAGGTGTTACATTGCCTGCCACGTTGATACGGGCTGTACGCACCTCGAATCGTCCCTCCCCCTCTTCGGTCTGGTACTCATACTTGGAGCGGATGGTTCCACCAATTTTCATGGTCTTGGTGAATTCCCCGATGCCCTTCTCCAAAGAGCTGTTCCCTGAATTCTGGGCATTCATTCCCATCGACACCAGCATGAGTGCCATCAACAAATACGTTTTCTTCTTCATTTCTTACCTTATTATATATATACACGTAAATCTGATTTTGTTTATTCCGAATGAAATCTTTTCCTACTGATGCAGAAAGACATCTTCTTCATTTCGACTGCAAAGGTAAGAAGAAGATATTTCTACCGTAAAACATAAGTATTACAAAGATGTTACATCACACATTTGTAACACCCGTAATGCTTCTGTAATATCAGTAATATCGCTGTAACATCATCGTCACAAACACGTAATCGCTTTTTCTTTCCCATCTGAAAATATCGCCGTACCTTTGCAGCCGAAAAGAAACATTAATTATTTATATAGGATGAAGGAAAACAAGAAAGCAATCTTGGAGATTCTTAAGAAGAGTTCCAAGAAAGACGGTAAGTTTGAAAACTTGGTGCTCAATCTCGCTTTGCAGAAGATTGACAGCGACAGTTTCGAATTCGATGGCGATGCTGTTTACACCAACGACAAGAAGCGCCTGGTATATTGCATGAGTCAGGAGACAAGCTTCACCATTCCAGAGGGAGTGGAGATTATCGGCGAGATGGCATTCCGTGGCAAGAAGGCCCTCAAGAACGTGATCATCGCCAACAGCGTAAAGGAAATCGAGCACGATGCTTTCTACGATTGTGATGAATTGGATAACGTTTATGTGCCTGCGGGCGTGAAGGTGGTTAAGAGCTACGCCTTTGCAGAGTGCGACAAACTGAAGAAGATTACCTTTGCAGGTACTCCTAACAAGGTGAGCCGCCATACCTTTGACGACTGCGAACAGTTACACGACATCATCGTGCCTGAAGGCAGCAGCAAGTTCTTCCGCAAGGAACTCCACTTTATCGATGGAGACACCGACTATTTGGTTTTGGAGAAGACTGAGAAGAAGGCTGAAACTTCTGGAAACAAGGCTAAGAAAGAGCCTGCAAAAGTAAAGTAACTCAAAAAATCAACTCGTGCAATCATGACTAAAGAAGATATGATGAAGAAAGCTTATGTAGAACGCGACATCAGTTGGATGTACTTCAACCATCGCATTCTGCAGGAGGCAGAGAAAGAGTATGTGCCATTGTTGGAGCGCCTCTCTTTCCTCGGTATTTACTCCAACAACCTCGACGAGTTCTTCCGTGTCCGTGTGGCATCGCTCAACCGTATGCTCGACCAGAAACTCGACAAGGATACCGAGCAGCAGATTAAGAAATCTCTTAAAACGATCAATAAGCTCAATGAATCTTATTCGAAAGAATACACTGAAGCGGTGGATACAGTTTTCCGCGAACTTGAAGTTCACAAGGTTCGCCTGCTCACCGAAGACCTGCTCAACGACGAGCAGAAGGAATTCCTCACGCAGTTCTTCTACGACAAGCTCAATGGTTCTGTCAACCCTATCTGGCTCAACGAGATAGACGACCTCTCTACCCTGGAGGACAACCGAATCTATCTCGCCGTAGAAAAGGCTGAGGATGACAAGAAGAAGAAATATGCCGTAGTTAAGGTTCCGGATAGAGTCTATGGACGCTGGGTGAAGGTACCGGCAAGCGATGGTTTCGACAACATCATGTATCTGGACGATGTAATCAGATACTGTCTGCCACTGGTATTCCTCGGTTTCAAGAAGAGCACCTACCGTGCCTTCAGTTTCAAGTTTACCAAGGATGCCGAGATGGAGATGGACAATGATGCCGACTTCGGAACCATGGAGAAGATAGCCCTGGGTGTAAGCAGCCGCAAGAAGGGTGAAGCCGTGCGCGTTATCTACGACCAGGAGATGCCGAAGGAACTTCAGAAGAAGCTGCGTGAGCGATTGAACACCAAGGAGTTGGATGCTTCTCTGGCTGGCGGAAGATACCAGAATCACAAGGATCTGATGTCGTTCCCTGATTGCGGCCACAAGGAACTGAAGTACGAAAAATGGGCTCCTAGCATGAAACCGGAATTCCTCTCAAACGAGAGCATCCTCGACCAGATTCGTGAGAAAGACCGTTTTATCCATGTACCCTACCATAGCTTCAACGGCTACATCCGTGTGCTCCGTGAGGCTGCCACCAAGCCCGAGGTAAAGGCTATCAAGACCACCCTCTATCGCCTGGCAAAGGATTCAAAGGTAGTAAAGGCACTCATCACTGCTGCCCGCAACGGCAAGAAGGTAACTGCCGTGGTAGAGCTTCTGGCACGTTTCGACGAGGAGAGCAACATCAAGTGGAGCAAGCGCATGCAGGAAGAGGGCGTGAACGTAATCTTCGGTGTAGAAGGACTGAAGATTCACTCCAAGCTGCTCTATATCGAGTCAAAGAAGGGCAACATCGCCTGCGTGGGAACCGGAAACTTCCACGAGGGCAATGCCAAGATCTATACCGACTATCTGATGATGACCGCCCGTACTAAGCTGGTAAACGAGGTGGCTAAGGTATTCGATTTCATCGACCGCCCATTCTCACCATTCCGCTTCAACGAGCTCCTCGTATCTCCAAACTCCATGAAGAGCCGCATCCTGCGCATGCTCGACACCGAGATTAAGAATGCCAACGAGGGCAAGGAGGCTTGGGTGAAGATGAAGATCAACCACATCACCGATACCGATATGGTAACCAAGCTCTATCAGGCTTCAAAGGCTGGCGTGAAGATAGACATCGTGATCCGTGGCAACTGTTCGCTGGTGCCAGGCATCGCCAAGCTCAGCGACAACATCCGCTGCGTGGGCATCATCGACCGCTATCTGGAGCACAGCCGCATCCTCATCTTTGCCAACGGAGGCAAGCCAAGATATTTCATCGGTTCTGCCGACTGGATGCCTAGAAACCTCATCAACCGCATCGAGGTACTCACCCCGGTATATGACGAGGATATGCAGGCAGACCTGCTCCGCACTATCTCCTATGGTATGAGAGATACGATGAACGGCCGAGTGGTAGATGGCAAGGGCGGCAAGGAATTTGTGGAAGGCGAACCATTCCGCAGCCAGGAAGAACTTTATAAAGTTTATAAATAATAAAGCTTATAAATAACAAAGCATATAAATAATGATGAATTTAGCATCCATTGATATCGGCTCCAACGGAGCCCGACTCCTCATCAAGCGCTTCGATCCCGAGGCAATCCGAGAGGAAGACCGCATCAAGAAACTCATGTTCATCCGCATCCCATTGCGATTGGGTAAGGATGTTTTCACCCTGGGAAAGGTTTCCAAGGAGCGTGAGAAGATGATGCTCCACATGATGAAGGGCTTCAAGCAATTCATGAAACTCAATGACGTAGAGGCATTTCGCGCCTGTGCCACATCAGCCATGCGCGATGCCGAGAATGGCAAGAAGGTGCTCAAGAAGATAGAGAAGCAAACCGGCATCAAACTAGAAATCATCAAGGGTCAGGAGGAGGCACAGCTCCTCTACAACAACCTGCTAGAGAAAACAGACTCCAACGAGGGCAGCTTTGCCTACATCGATGTGGGCGGTGGTTCCACGGAGGTGAGCATCATCCACGATGGTGTGCTCGCCGAGAGCTATTCCTACAACATGGGTACACTGAGAATGCTGAGCGGCAAGGTGACTTCCGACACCGAAAAACTCTTTAAGGAGAACCTGACGAGATATGCCGAGCAATACGGCGACATCAGGATCATCGGTTCGGGTGGCAACATCAACAAGTTGAACAAACTGGCACGCCACAGCAAGCAGGACGCCAAGAACCTGACGCTTGCCGAGCTGAAGCGTCTCTACTCGATGATGCAGCCCCTGAGCATCGAGGAGCGCGAGATTTCCTTCTCTCTGAAGGAAGACCGTGCCGATGTAATCATTCCTGCCGCAGAAATCTTCCTCAAGGCATGCGAATACCTGAAGTGTGAAAGCATTATGGTGCCAAACATTTCGCTCGCCGACTCCATCGTGGATGGACTCTACGAGAAGATGATGGCAAAAACAGAGGAATAAATCACTTCATCCACAAATAAAATAAAAGATATGTCAATATCTCAAATTTTTATGCTATCTTTGCACAGAAATGTGCGAAGGTAGCATTTTTTTGTTTACCTTTCGCCTCTTCTTGCGTCATACACATAAAAAGGAACAAATGGAAGAAACAGAATTTGAACATATCGCCCAGGAAATGCGCCCCAGGTTGACGGCACATTGTCAACGCTATCTCTCGGCAGGAACCCTTGCCGAAGAAGCCGACGACATCGTGCAGGAAACCCTGGTGAAGCTCTGGAAGATGCGCGGCAAGCTCTCGGAATACCAGAGCATCGAGGCCTTAGGCATGACGATAGCCAGGAATCTCTGCATCGACCATCTGAGACGCAACAAAGCCCAGACGGCATCGCTGGAACAGATGAAGCATCCCGCAGAAATCTGTACGGCAACCGAGCGTACCGACCAGACCATCATCGGCGAAGATACGCAAAGGCGACTCAACAGGGCGATGGACAGGCTTCCGGATACGCAGAAAAGAATGCTGCTATTGAGGAGCGAAGGAAAGAGCCTCGATGAGATTGCCGAAATCTGTGGAGCCAACAAGACGAGCACCAAGACGATGATTTCTGCAGCAAGAAGATCATTGCTGAAAATGATGAAGTCATAAACTCTAAAAATGAAAGAAATGAAGAAACTAGAAGATATAACCTATCGCCACGAGCTGATAGAGCGCTACCTCGATGCTGATACCAGCGTGGAGGAAGAACAGGCATTGGCTGATTTCTATCGCCATTGCAAGAATAAGGATTTAACGGATGAGGATCTCGACATCAGAAACCTGATGCTGGGAATGGAGAACTATACTCCAAATATTCTTCTGACGGAAGAGGAAATGATGGAAGAATTGGATGGAAAAGAAGAGATGAAAGAACTGGACAGAAAAGAAGAAGCTGATGGACAGCCGCAAATGAAAGAGATGTCCCTTGCAACTTCTAAGAAGCACGAAACAAGATGGGTACGCCTCTCTGCGATACTTCTCGCTACGGCGATGCTGGCAGGCCTCATCTTCCTGCTCTTCCCTATCAAGGATTATTTCTCATCCTCTTCTGAACAACAACCTGGCCTTGCCAACCTGGTTCCTACAGAGCAGGTGGTTCGCTCGCAGCCATCTTCCGAGGATGAACACGGGAACCTGAACGCATACGAAAAGATGGAACGTGCCGACTCCCTCTTCCTGGCTGCAACCCAGGATATCGTGACCCCGCAGGAAATGAAGTCAAACAAGATGGTACTTGCCAAAAGAAAGAATATCGCAGAAAGAAGCGAGAACCATACAGAGAAGACTGCAGAAAATACAGAAGAGACCTCTTCTGAAGCAGAAAGAAGCATTCATGAAGATTTCAATCAGATTTATGAAGTAGCCTCTGCCGCCCTGCCTTCTGCCGAGCAGCTGACCATCAACCGCCAAGGCGATAACATCGTTATCTCAACCCTGGACAACGACGGCAACATGCAGCATTACACCATCAATATAACAGAAACGCAAGATGGTAGTTATCAGCTACTTCCATTGGCACAGTTAAACGAATGATAAAACATTTCACGCTGAATTATAAACATTTCACGCTTATGAAAAAGTATATTTTCACCATTGCATTTGCCCTGCTGGGCATAACCAGCAGTATGGCATCCAAGGCTGATACCCTGCGTATCTACACCATCGACGGCAAGCGCATCCCAAACTTCACCGGCAAGGAACTCATCGGTAAAACCATCAAAAATTACCAGGTAAACACCAACGTCCTGCCGGCACCCAAAAGAGATGTGATAGAGATTCATATCATCACCACTACCACACCTCCTGTCGCCAAGCCAGCCCCTCACTATCTGATCAAGGGCAGAGAGCAGGAACTGACTGAAGAGGAATTCAACAAGATTTCTCCCAGCAAAATCAAAGCCATCGAGATCTTGAAAGAGGGCAGCAAAGCCATTCAGGCAGGAGGTCTGAAAGAGGATGGCAGAAGCTACATCATCGTTACTCTGAAGAAATAACAGATAAAACATATCCCTTTTTCTTCAGCGACTCAATCTTAACGGTCACATCATGCTGAAGAGCATGACGGAGATACGTCATCTGCACATTCACAGCCAGGGAGTTGGCATAGCTCACGGTACCCCACACCGCCTCCTGTATCATCTCCTTGCTTACTACATTGCCGATATTCTTCGCCAGAAGACGGAGGATGTCGGCTTGTCGGCTGGTGATGAGCACACGAGAGGAACGGGTGCGAAGCTCATTGTTGTTATAGCAGAAGGTGGTTTCTCCGAAATGATACACCTCCTCTTCTATCGTCTCACTCTCATTCATGGAGAACCGCTCCTCTATTCTTGCCAGCAACTCTTCCGGATAGAAGGGTTTGGCAAGATAATCGTTTGCCTTCAGGGAGAAACCTTTCAGTCGATCGTTCTTCTCCGTACGGTCGGTGAGAAAGAAGATAAGCACCTTCGGGTCGATGGCTCTGATGCGCTCAGCCACCTCATAGCCATCCATCTCCGGCATATTGATGTCGAGCAATACCAGGTCGGGCTTCACTTCCGGGAACTGCTCCCATGCCTTCTTGCCATTTCCGGCATAAGTCACATCGTAGCCATGCTGCTGCAGGAAACTCTTCAGCAACATGGAATACTTCAAGTCATCGTCTGCAAATAATATCTTGATCATTTTTTCTGTTGTTTATAGCGTTAAACCGGATGCATCAGGAGTGCTGCGGGATGACAATCGAAATCCTGGTTCCCTTGCCCACTTCGCTCTGCATCATTTTTCTGCCCCCATGGGCCTTCACAATCATATCAACAAAACTCAAACCCAAGCCGATGCCCGGCTGCATCATATCCGGGTAAGCATTGCTGCGATAGAACTTCGTCCAGACTCTCTGCTGCTCGTCGGGCGAAATTCCGATACCATTATCTGATACAGAAATCATGACTTCCTCCTTCACGGTATCTCGGCAGGCAACATGGATATTGACGATATCGCCGGAATACTTCACCGAGTTCTCCATCAGATTGCTGACCACATTCAGAAGCTGGTCTCTATCTCCCATCATCCTATCGGAAGTGCGCTGGTAATCGAACGAAACATTCACCTCCTTCTGCTTATTCTTTCGATAAACTGCCACCAGATTCTGCAAGGCGGCATGGATATCGAAAGAAGTTATCTGGAGCGGGATATGTTCCTCTGCCCTGATTACTTCCCGGAGTTTGGCGAGATAGGCGGTCAAGTTATCGCTCTCCTCTCTAACCGTCTCCATGATGAGGGCATTCTCATCCTTCTCATCAGTCTTTTGAGCAGAGAATACGGACACACACATCTTCAGTGTCTGCACGGGGCGCTTCAACTCGTGAATCATCGTATGCACGAAGTCGCTTCGCATCTTATCCACCTTCTTCTGCAGGAGCATCACCTTGATGAGATAAGCTATGCTCAGGAGAAGCATGATGGTAACCAGCAGACTTCCTATCATCTGCCACATCATTCCCTTCAGGATGGGCAGCATCGGCACCTGCATCCTCATCTGCATCGACTGATACTGGATAGGATTGAAAGGCACTTCCACCAGCATTTCGTGATGAAACAAGGTAGGAGGCTCTAGGATTCTTGTCTGCCACAGACGATGCTTTCCCGTCTTCATCTCTGCCCCGATGAAATCATTGCCCAGTTTCCTACTGATGAAACGGTCAAAATGCGCCTTGTCAAAGCGGGTAAGCTGGTAAGTGATGTAAGTATTCAGGCAATCAAAAGAATTGTTGGAATCCGTCTCACGCAAATCGAAAGTATCTCTCTTCTCCATCACGTTGCCGAATCTCGGCTTGCTATACACCACTCCACCAATGATTGTATCCGTATCCAGCGGAGAGCAAATCGTAGTACAGGGACGCTTGAAGTCAGAAAAATATGCCGTAACGACATAACCGATATGTGATTTTTCTTTTACCGCTGCTCCGATATTTGTCTGATAAGTGACTATTGCCTGTTCCGCCTTTTCGGCATTTTTCTTCCCCATCTCTCCCATCGAATAGGTTACACTATTGTAGAGCCAATAGGTCTGCAAGCCTATCAGCAGAAAAGAGGAAAGGATGGCGAGCAGCCAGACTTGTTTGATTCTTCTATTCATATCATTTTTTCTTTTTTCTGTGCAAAGGTACGAAGATTTCATTATATATAATAAGGTGAAGCAAGATTATTTTGCCAGCGTAATGTTTCAGTAATGATTATTTGCGATTTTGAGCCCGAAAAGCTGTTCCTTTGCAGATGAAAACAAAAAACAAGGAAGAATATGAAGAAAGAAACAGTTTTATGGGCGATGCTAGCCACCGCCACCTGTGCAACAGCACAAAACGGGAAATTCCCGACATCTGGAATTTCCGCAGACTCGGTACAGACGGAAAAAGATTCGATCAAAGCTAACCAAGAAGCTGAGATCAAAGCAGACAAGGAAGCCGAGATTCAAGCCGTAACCGTAACAGGTCATCGCCCGATGTATAAGATGAGGAACGATGCCTTAGTTACCCGTGTCCGCAACACTCCTTTGGCAAAGGAGCCAACGCTGGAAGATGTATTGAAGCACATCCCCGGCATGAAACAAACCGCCGATGGAACTCTGGAAGTAAACGGACTGGGAGCACCCATCATCTATCTCAATGACAAAAAGGCGACTTCTGCCGAACTCTCTCATCTCGATGTGAAGCTGATAGATGAAATAGAACTCATTACCACTCCTGGTGCAAAATATGATGCAACGACGGGAGCCGTACTGAGAATCCTGACGAAAAGAACAGACGAGGGTATATTCGGCAAGATGCAGGTGTATGATAAATTGAGCGAGGTGAACACCAACCACGAGGAATTGACCCTGGGTTGGGTAACGAAGAAGATTTCGCTCACAGGATTTTACGGCTACACAGACAACCGATACAATGTGCATCAGCCACAGGAAGCGCTCGTAAGAGCCAATGATGGCGAATATCTCTTCGGAGCCGACCGCCATGGCAAGAACAAAGCAAATTATAACGCTACGGAACTCAACTTCGACTGGTTAATCAGCAAGCAGCACGAAGTGGGAATACAATGGGAAGGGCTTTGGCTGAATGGCGGTAGAAGCGAGAAACAGCAGCAGTACTATCGCTATCCTACCCCAGCAGGAGAAGATACAAACAGCGAGATGAAGTTTTCTGAAGCGGAGGGCAAGATGAAGTATTTTGATGCGGAGAGCCAGCAATGGGGACACCAGCGCAGCCACCACTTCAATCTCTTCCATCTGGCTAAATGGTCGAAGCATCTCTCATCACAGATTTATCTGGACTATGCCAGGAACAAGGATTCTGACAGACAGCCTATCACGGAGAAAGAAGGTAGCGAGATGCAGGAAACCATCAACCGCTCTAATTCCAACTACGATATCTATAGTGGAAGAATCGAAGTCAAACAACTCTTCTCTGATAAACATTCCATCAACTATGGTGGCGAATGGAGCCTGATGGAAGGCAAGGGTAGAACCGAAAGTTCTGCCGATATGCTTGGAACTACGGAATACAAAAACCACGATACCAAGACGGCTGCTTACCTGCAATATCAAGGTGAAGCTGGCAGATGGAGCTGGTGGGCAGGCATCCGATACGAGCATCTCACCTCCCGATACACCAATCTGTCGGAGGAATCTCCCGACAATATGGAGCGCCATTACGACCAGTGGTTTCCATCGTTCGGTATCACTCTCAACGAACCATCGTGGCATCACTCGCTCAGCTTCCGCACTACCACCGCCCGACCTTCTTTCAGTCAGCTCAGTGGGAACATCTACTATATCTCGCGCTTTCAGTATCAGATCAGCAATCCGAAGCTGCAGCCTGTCAACACCTATCGTCTGACCTACTCCGTGCAGTGGAAAGACTTCATGGGAATGCTGAGATATACCCGTATCGACCACTCCATCATGTACATTCATGAAGTGCCGGAGGACAAGCCCGTGAGATACGTGAGTACATTCATGAACTTCAACAAGATGCAGAAATACATGGCCTATCTCAACTGGGGTCACGCCTTCGGCTGCTGGCGTCCGAATGCCCATGCAAGCATCACTTACCAGCGCTTCTCTGTAAATGATCATGGAGAGCTAATCAGCTATAACGGAGCAACTTGGAATGCATCGTTTGACAATTACTTCACGCTACCAAGCGACTATCAGCTGTCACTCTCCTACAGTTTTGACAATGGTGGACAAGTGGGCAAAACGAAGTTCAGCCCCACTCAGAACTGGAGTCTTGGTGCCAACAAATCGTGGATGGACGGCAGATTACAGGTTGCCTTCAGTGCCAACGACCTCTTCCATCAACAGCTCTTCAAGGAGCGAACCCACGAGCATGCCGTTGACTTCTCCCAGACTGAGGATTACAAGCTATGGAGCTACAAGTTGACCGTAACCTGGAAATTCAACAAGCGCAAGGGAAGATACAACGGCATGAACAGTGCGGAAGATGAATTGAACCGACTGTAGCCGGGTTATCCCACTCCCAGCAGTTCTACTTCGAATATCAGGGTAGAACCTCCTGGGATGCCCGGCTGCGAGAACTTGCCGTAGCCCATTTCGACTGGGATGTAAAGTTCCCACTGGTCGCCCACGTGCATCTGCTGCATGGCAACAATCCAGCCGTCAATCAGGTCGCTCAATCGCATGGCGAACGGCGTACCGCCACGGCTGGAATCAAATTTCTTGCCGTTGATGGTCCAACCGGTGTAATGGGCCGTCACGATGCTGCGTCGGCTAGGCTGTGCTCCCTTCGGGTCACCCTGCTTCAACACCTTATAATATATACCACGAGGCAGCGCCATAACGCCCTCCTCCTTTGCCTTTTCCTCCAGCCAACGCTTGTTGGCCTCAACATATTCTCTTTTTGCCATAAATCTATTTGATACTTGATATACTATGATTTTTGCGCAAAGTTACAAAAATCTATCGTATCTGCAAAAGAAAAAGGGGAACTTTTCTTTTTTTATCAAAGAAAAGCAGTACCTTTGCACCCTAATCAACCAAAAATACGATATGCCACAATCACTACATATTGCAATTATTGGTGGGGGTGCCGCAGGATTCTTTGCGGCGATAGAGGCCAAGCGCAACTTCCCTCACGCCGACATCACGATTTTCGAAAAGAATTCGAAGGTTCTCGCCAAGGTGGAAATCACGGGAGGAGGAAGATGCAATCTTACCAATTCCTTTGAGGAGATTTCCGACCTGAAACAGGCGTACCCTCGCGGACATAAACTGATGAAGCGACTCTTCAAGAGATTCGACTACCAGCATGCCTTCGATTGGTTTGAGGTGAACGGCGTGCCACTGGTTACCCAGGAAGACCAATGCGTGTTTCCGCAATCGCAGGATTCGCACAGCATCATCGACTGTCTGGTGAATACCGCCAAGCGACTGGGCGTGAAGATACAATGCAACCACCAGCTCACCGCCATCACCGAACTGGAGGATGAAAGCCTGCTCCTGGATTTCAAGGTTTCAAAAGGAAAGGGAAATCTATCGGGTGCATCTTCTGCCTCTCATCCCGTTTCCGAAATCAGGCAGATGGCCTTCCACCGGGTAGCCATCACCACTGGCGGTCATCCCAAGCTGGAAAGCTTCAAGCATCTCTCTGACCTGGGACATGCGATAGAGCAGCCTATCCCATCGCTCTTCACCTTCAACATTTCCGACAAGGCTTTCAAGAACTTGATGGGCACGGTGGTAGAGCCGGTATATACCAGCATTCCGGGCACCAAGCTGAAGGCAGAGGGTCCGCTTCTCATCACCCATTGGGGCATGAGTGGTCCTGCCGTGCTGAAGCTCTCATCCCATGCTGCCCGCCATCTGCACGAGAACAATTATCAGATCAGGATTTCCGTGAACTGGGTACACGAGAGCAACCGCTCGCTGGTGGAAGAGAACATCCAGGGCATCATCATCGCCAACCCGCAGAAACAGCTGGCAAGCATCCGCCCTTACAATCTGCCATCCCGCCTCTGGCTCTTCCTGATTCAGAAGATGGGATATGCACCCGAAAAGAAATGGAGCGAAATGGGAAAGAAGGGTTGCAACCTGCTGATAGAAACCCTCACCAACGACCTCTATCAGGTAAACGGCAAGGGAGCCTTCAAGGAGGAGTTTGTTACCTGCGGCGGCATCAGCCTCAGCAATATCGACCTGCATACCCTGGAGAGCAAGGTATGCCCTCACCTCTTCTTTGCCGGAGAAGTGCTCGACATCGATGCCATCACCGGCGGCTTCAATCTGCAGGCAGCCTGGACCACGGGATATGTGGTGGGACAACATATAGGAGAATAAAAGAATCTTAAAGAATAAAAGATTATCGGAGAATAAAAGTTTTTGAAAAATATCAAAAAAGCAGAATACCAATTGATATTCTGCTTTTTTCTATATTACGATATTAAGATATTTCGATACTTCAAGTTTACTGTGCTACCAAATAAAGCACGCGGGAAGACCAGTCGGTCTTCTTACCCCAATCTACATTGTTCTCCAATGGCATCTCCAAACCATGCTCCATCAGATACTTGCCAGAGTATGACTTGCCCTCGCAATCGAGCGGAGTATTGTCGATGACATTCAATTCACGCACCTTATACATCTTGTTGGCATCCAGACCCGCCATCTTTACTCTTGGCAGATGAACGTTATAGAAGTTGGCTATCTTCCACCAGTAGAACACAGCCTTATCCTTCGCCTCGCTTACATACATGATAGACGACAAGCCCTGGTTATCGTATGGAGAAACCAGACGATAGAGGTCGCCAAACTGTACCACAGGACGAATCTCCTTATACTCGCTGATGGCCTTGCGGCAGAGTGCCTTTTCCTCCTCCTTCATGTGCTTAGGCTGTATTTCCATACCTAGACGACCGCTCATAGCCACATCGATGCGATACTTCAATGATGTGGTACGGAACACGGTGTGGTTAGGCACGGCAGAGATATGACTCGCCATGGCGATAGCTGGGAAGAAGTAGCTGGTGCCATACTGCATATAAATGCGCTGCAGGGCATCGGTGTTGTCACTCACCCAGAACTCGTCGAAACCACGCAGGCTGCCCCAGTTGGCACGGGCACCACCGCTGGCACAGCACTGGATTACCACATCCTTATACTTGGCACGGATGCGGTCGATGACATTGGCAAAGCCCTGATGGTAAGCGATGTAGAGATGACTCTGGTCGGCAGCAGAAAGATACTGGCTGCCATGGTTCATGATAGACATGTTGGCATCCCACTTGATGTAGGCAATCTCAGGATACTTGGTAAGCAGATTATCTACCACGCCAAATACGAAATCCTGTACCTTAGGATTACCCAGGTCGAGCACCAGCTGTGTGCCGCCACGGCCTATCACTGCATCACGCTTAGGCGCCTTGACTATCCAGTCAGGATGCTTCTCGTAGAGTTCACTCTTGGTGTTGGTCATTTCGGGCTCAATCCAGATACCAAACTTCACGCCGTTCTTCTTGGCATCGCGAAGCAGACCCTCGATGCCATCAGGCAACTTTTCGGTATCCACCACCCAGTCGCCCAGGGCGGTGTTGTCTTTCTTTCTAGGATATTTCTTTCCAAACCATCCGTCGTCCATCACGAAGAGTTCGCCACCCATGCTGTGGATGTCTGCCATCATCTGGTCCATCCCCTTCTGGTTGATGTCGAAATAAACACCCTCCCAGGAGTTGAGCAGGATGTCACGCTCCTGGTCACCATGGGCAAGCACATACTTGCGTCCCCACTTGTGAAAGTTGCGGCTGGCACCGCTTAATCCCTCATTGGAATAGGTGAAGGCGAGTGCCGGAGTCTTGAAGGTTTCGCCCTTCTTGAGATGATATTCAGAGTTCTGCTCGTTGATGCCGGCAAAGAAGTAGTGATACTCCGTATCGTCGGTCACGGTCTTGAGCTTATAGTTGCCGCTGTATTCCAGTGCCGCACCGATTACGGCACCCGTATTCTCCTGTCCCTTGCCGTTGAGCGAGAACATCACCTCGGCATGGTCGGTATGTGAATTGCGCACGCCATCATTGTTGCGGATAACGAACTCGCCTGGCTGCAGCTTCTCGTGGCTCAACTGAGCCTCGGCAGCCCATGTACCCGAGAGGTGGCTCATCCATACATCGCCACGGCGGATAGGAAGCATGGCAGAAGCGAAGGAGGTCAGGGTAACGATGCCCTTTTCGCCGTTGCTGATTTCGGTCCACGCCTCAATCATATCCACATCCTTGTAGGCACGATACTTCAAGTCCACCTTTATATTATATACAGGATCCTTGAGATGGATAGTAGTAACGGTGGCATTTGCCTCCTGCTTCACGTTGCTGCCCGTAGCCACGAGAGCGGTAGAAAGATTACCGTCGCTATGGCGCATGGCGAGTGCAGCCTCTGTAGGAGTGTTCAAGCCATAGGCAGGATAGGCATCCATTCTTCCGTTGGTAGCCACCTTGAGGTTCTGCAAGTCGGCAGCATTCAACCTAGTACCGAAATAGAGATACTGAGCAGGTTTGCCGTTCTCCACATCGAGAATGAGTGAGATGCCCTTACTGTTAACTGATACTTGCTCGGCCATCGCAGGCATGGCGACGGAGATGAGCAAAAACGCTAGTGATTTTAATTTCATCATAGTCGAATTATGTTATTAGTTTCTGTCATTGCTAATTTTTCGACTGCAAAAATAAGAAAAAAAAAGATACTAGCCAATACTTTCCTGCTTTATTTTAAGGCAAAAGCAGAAAAAGGCAAACATCCGTCAAAAAACGCAAAGTTTTGCTCCCTGATATGAGTCTCCATCAGGAAGTCATAGAATATTTAGAGTTAAGGCAAAAAATATTTTCCCTTAAGGCTAAATATTTTTAGCCTTAAGGGTAATTATATTCATACTATTCTTCCTTCGAAACAAAGTCTCTTACGATGCGGGTGTATGCCTCGTGATGGTCGCGATACGCCATGGCATGAACGGAGCCTTTGGCGATGAAGATGGCTTTTCTGCCCTTCGTCTTCGCCTCATAAAGCGGATGCAGCATGGCGTAAGGCACGAAGGCATCCTTGTCGCCATGGATAAAAAGCATCGGTTTGGTGCTCTTGCGAACCTGCTCTATCTGCTGCGCCTCGGCAAACGACCAGCCGTAGCGATACTGGCAAAGAGCAGAAGTGGTATTCATCAGCGGGAAGGCAGGCAAGCCAAACTGGTCTTTGAGCTGAGCGGAAAACTCATCCCACACGCTGGTATAGCCGCAGTCCTCCACAAAGCACTTCACGTAATCGGGAGTCTTCTCTCCCGATACTGCCATCGTGGTTGCCGCACCCATCGAAATACCGTGAATCACCTGACGGGTATTCTTCGCTCTTCGTTCTTCACTTTTCACTCTCTGTTCTTCACTCTTCACTTTAAAAATCTCATTGGCGATTTCCGACCATCTGATGACATCCCATCTATCCTTCCATCCCATCTGGATATGATCGCCCTCGCTCTCTCCATGTCCATACAGATCTGGCAGGAGCACATTATACCCCATATCGTGATGATAGAGATAGGCGATGTGCAGCATTCCCTCGGAGCGCACCTGATAACCATGCACCACCACGGCAGTCTTTTCCGTAGGCTTCGGTGCATAGAGATAGATGGCATGGGCCTTGTAGCCCGACGGCATCACGACAAAGGTATCCTTCACGCAATGGTGCTGATACACAGAGTCCATCCAGCCAATCATCCAGGGGCACTCGTTCTTCATTCTGTTCTTCCAATGCTCAGCCGTCATTCTCTCCTCCTTCGGATAGTTGAGCGAATAATTGAGCATATAGTTGCTGGCACCATACAGTCCCAGCACCACAAGCACCACCAAGCCCAGAGCCGAAGCGATGCCTATCTTTCTCATCCTTTTCTGTTTCATCTTCATTCTTTTTGCTATTAAAAATATCTATTATAGAGTTTCCGCTGCAAAATTAAGGAAAAAGATGGAATTAGCAAAGAAACGGAGGAAAAATCCTGTTAAAATAGAAGCTTAAAGCGGCAATGAGAGTTTTATGGCTATTAGAACGTTTTGTGTTAAAATCCCTATCTTTTAAGCAAATTTCTCTGAAAATATTTGGATTATCCAAATTAAAAGTGTACCTTTGCAGCACTAGAATCCGCCACGCTTCCCATAGAACAGCGTACCAGGGCGGAACTTTTTGTTTATATGCGTATGGAATATATTAATCCACCACTTGATACAGCACCCCTTTTAGCCAATCTTCAAAATGAGGGATTGATGATTATGGATGAGAGAAAAGCATTTGCTTTCCTTGAGAATGTCAGCTACTTTAGATTTGCAGCATATTTGCGTCCTTTCAAGGCATCGGATAAGCATGGCTATAAGGAGAATGCCATGGGATTTCCTAAGCATTGGCAAGATGAGCCATTGTGGAGATAGCGGTTTGGTATTCGGACTAACTTATCCGAATACCTGCTGCCATAAAGTTTTGTTGCTAATGATGATTATTACATCTGCTTTCATATACTTTTGTAATACAGACATTCTGCTATTCCCTTGTGTATTAATCGTAGCTGTTGCCACAAAGTAGTTGCCATCTTCCTTGTGTACAAGCTTTGTACTATGGCTTGTCACATCAAATTGATGAACTCGTAGGTTTTGTTGTTGTTGATGGCTTGTTGCTCAAACAGCTCATAGTCGAGCACCTTTCTCCGTTTCAAGAACAAGGTCATCCATCCGCCATAGAGGATACTCCCCAACAAGAAGATGGCAAACACCAATTTGTTATAGAAGAACAACTGCGACAGTCCTTTTATTTAGCACATTGAAGCCTTGTTCACTAATTTTATGTTAGTAGTCTTCCCTTGCGATATTGCTGGGGAGTGGAACCCGTCAATCTCTTGAAGTACTTGCAGAAGAAACTGACATTGGGGAAATTCAGCTCATCGGCTATCTCTGATGTCTGCTTGTCGCTATGGCGCAACAATACCTTGGCGGTGGAAATGACGGCACGGTCTATCCACTCCTTCGCACCCACACCACTGGTAGCCAGCACCACCGTACCCAAGTAGCGGCTGGTGATGCAGAGCTTCTCGGCATAGAAGGCAAGCTGATGCTCTCGGCTGCCATGGAGATTGACCAAACGGAGGAAGCGATTGAAGATTTCGCCAGAATGAGTGGGAGCCGATGAATCCACACGGTCGTGAAACAGCTGGTCGTAATAATGGGTGATGGTGGAGACCATGCTATAAACCACGTCCATGTGGGTGCTCTCATCTCCCATCAAGTCGTGCAGGAGGCGAAGCATCCGGTCGAGAATGGAACGCTCCTCAAAGGCAACGACTCTTCTTCCATCCTTCACTTGTCCATTGAAAAGCTCAGGCAGTCGGCCTCCATGCGCCATCAAGAAGAGATCGGCTGGCAAGCCCATTCCCTCCAACAGGAAATCATCGCTCACCTCCAAGGGCTCCACGACGGTGCCTGGCGTGATGAAGACGATAGTGCCTTCTTGTAAAGTATGCTCTTGCAGGTTGATGATGCCCCTCAACTGTCCACGCACAACCATTCCCATACGATAATCTTCCACCAAGAAAGGTGAAGAAGCCATCCCCAAATGCCTAAACAGGAAGCCATCGATGCCAATAGCCACACCCATGCCATCTTGATAACTCAGCAATTTCTTATTTTGCCTCGTATCTTCTGGCAATATCTTATAAATCTTGTCCAAAGGAAGTCTTTGCAGTTGTTTCATCGCTTCTATATATATAAATAATGTGTAACTTATACCATGAGATTCTCCTTTCAAAGAAATCCGATGCAAAGATAATCATTTTTCCCGATAAAATGCCTTTTTTTTATATTATTCCTACAAAAAGAACATTCTTGCATTAAAATAGGTAGCTAAAGTTTGCGGAAATTCCTGTAACTTTGCACCCAGAAACAAAAACAATGAGAAAATGAGAATGAAAAGAAAAAGTATTCTTGTAATGTTGGTCTCGCTGCCTCTTCTTGGCTTCGCCCAGTCATTGACCTTGGACGAATGCCAGAAGATGGCACACGACAACTATCCTGCCATCAAGCAGTATGGCATGGTGGAGACCTTGCGAGACTATAATGTGAGCAATGCCACCAAGGGATGGCTGCCACAAGTGAACGTGCAAGCCGGTGCATACGCCTTCACCGACATCATCAATGCCAACCAGCAGATGGAGCAGATGGGATTCGACATGAAGAACTATATGGCAAGCGGCATGGTGAGCGTGAAGCAAACCATCTATGACGGTGGACAGATTGCCGCTGGCAAGGAGGTGGCGAAGGCGCAAGCAGAGGTGCAGAAACGACAAATCGACGTTTCGATGCACGACATCAACGAGCGAGTGGAGCAACTCTTCTTCGGTGTACTGACCCTCGATGAGCAACTTCGCCAAAACGGCATCTTGCAAAAAGACCTCGGCGTGAGCAGCACCACCGTAAAGAGCATGATCAAGAATGGACTCGCTAACCAGAGCGACCAGGATGTCATCAACGTGGAACTGATGAAGGCAGAGCAGCAAGCCGATGCCCTCTCAGCCTCTCGCAAGGCTTACCTGAAGATGCTCGGCGTGTTCATCGGCAAACCATTATCAGAAAACACAAAGGTGGAAAAACCTGCCATGACGCTCCCTGCCGCCAAGGATTCCTGGGGATTGAACCGTCCTGAGCTGTCCTTCTATGCTTCGCAAAACCAACTCTTGGACACACAGCGCAAGCAGCTCGACACTCGTCTTCGTCCTACCATCGGGTTCATGGGCATGGGATTGCTCCACACCCAGGTGTCTGACATGGTACATAACGGCATATTGCTCGGCGGCATCAACATCTCTTGGAACATCGGTGCACTCTACACCCGCAAGAACGACATCCATAAGATAGAGGTGCAGCGACACATGAACGACAACCAGAAGGAGACTTTCCTCTTCAACAACCGTCTGCAAAACGAGGATGCCGATGGCAACATCCAGTCTATCAAAAGGCAACTCACCAAGGATGCACAAATCGTAACCCTCCGGGAGAACATCCGACAGACCAACGAGAAGAAAGTAAAACTCGGCACAGAGACGGTAAATGAACTCATTCGCAGTATCAATGCCGTGAACATGGCGAAGCAGCAGCAATCGCTGCACGAATTGCAATTATTGCAAGCCATCTATCACAGTAAATTAATTAATAATTAAGATTTTAAAGCAATGAAGAAAGTAACATTCTATATAACGACAGCGGCAGCCATGCTTTGCACCGCTTGCTCTAACAACGATGCGCAGTATGACGCATCAGGCGTATTCGAAACCACAGAAGTCATCGTGTCGGCCAAAGGCACTGGCGAGCTGATTTCCTTCCATGTGGATGAGGGACAAAACGTGAGCATGGGACAGGAGCTTGGTAGCATCGATACCCTCCAGCTCTATCTCAAAAAGAAGCAACTCCTCTCCAACATCTCTGCCACAGAGAGCAAGCGACTGAACGAGAGCCGACAGGTAGCTTCCATCCAGCAGCAAATCTCCAACCTGCAACGTGAGCGCAAGCGTTTCAAAGAACTGGTAAAGGAGAACGCAGCCAACCAGAAGCAGGTGGATGACATCGACTACCAAATCATGGTGCTCAAGCGTCAGCTCGCCGCTACCTCTGAACAGATAGGCAGCAACAACAGCAGTTTGACAGGACAGAAAGGCAGCATCGTAGCACAGATAGCGCAGCTCGAAGACCAGATGCACAACTCCATCATCACCTCTCCTATCCAGGGCACCATCCTCACCAAGTACATGGAGCAAGGCGAGTTTGCAGCTCCAGGCAAGCCCCTCTTCAAGGTGGGCAACATCCACGACATGAAACTCCGTGCCTACATCACCGCCGACCAACTCACAGGCTTAAAGATTGGTCAGAAGGTGAAGGTTTACGCTGACCAAGGCAAGGCTGACCGCAAGGAATACCAAGGCACCGTGACCTGGATTTCGAGCAAGGCTGAGTTCACCCCAAAGACCATACAGACCCGAGACGAAAGAGCCAACCTCGTCTATGCCGTGAAGATTGCGGTGAAGAACGATGGCTTGATCAAGGAAGGAATGTATGGAGATGTGAAATTATGATATTATGGCAATAGTAAGCGTTAGAAATATTAAGAAGACCTACAACAAGGGAAAGGTCGTGGCTCTGCGAGACCTGAGCTTTGACGTGGAGGAAGGCGAGATTTATGGCATCATCGGACCAGATGGAGCAGGCAAGACCTCACTCTTCCGCATCCTCACCACCCTCCTCTTGGCGGATAGCGGTACGGCCTCGGTGGATGGGCTGGATGTGTTGGCTAACTACAAGGAGATTCGCAAGCGCATCGGTTACATGCCGGGCAAGTTCTCTCTCTACCAAGACCTCTCGATAGAAGAGAACCTGGAGTTCTTTGCCACTATCTTCGGCACCACCATTGAGGAAAATTACAACTTGGTGAAGGACATCTATCAGCAGATAGAGAAATTCAAGACGCGCAAGGCTGGCAAACTGTCGGGCGGTATGAAGCAGAAGCTCGCCCTCAGCTGCGCCCTCATCCATGCGCCGAGAGTCCTCTTCCTCGATGAGCCAACCACTGGCGTTGACCCTGTATCCAGAAAGGAGTTTTGGGAGATGCTGAAGAAGCTGCAGAAGGAGCACGGCATCACCATCATCGTCTCCACCCCTTACATGGACGAGGCGATGCAGTGCGACCGTATCGCCCTCATTCAAGATGGCGAGTTCCTGAAGATCGATTCCCCACAAGGCATCATAGCCTCTTATCAAGAACAGCTCTGGGCTGTGCGCAGCGATGAGATGCACCAGCTCTTGGGCGACCTTCGTGAATATCCGAGCACCAAGACAGCCTTCTCATTCGGCGAGACGTTCCACGTAACGCTATCCGATGACAACAAGGCTGATAGCGACCCAGCGGCTTCTCGTACAGCCTCTTCGAGTAATGTCACGACACAAGCTCTCGTCAACTATCTCTCTCAGCGAGGACATCACAACGTGAGCGTTGCTCCGATAGAGGCTTCCATCGAAGACTGCTTCATGGCATTAATGAAATAAATCCTTTCCTCAATGGGTAAGGACATTTCAAACTGAAATAAAAGATTAGGAACAATATGAACAACAATAACGACTATGCTATCGTAGCGGAAGGCTTGACCAAGCAGTTTGGCGACTTCATAGCCACCAACCACATCACCTTCCAGGTGCATCGTGGCGAGATATTCGGCTTCCTCGGAGCCAACGGTGCTGGCAAAACCACCGCCATGCGCATGCTCTGCGGACTGAGCCGTCCTACGGATGGGCACGCTACCGTGGCTGGCTTCGATGTCTATCGGGAGGCAGAGATGGTGAAGAAGAACATCGGCTACATGAGCCAGAAGTTCTCCCTCTACGACGACCTCACGGTGTATGAGAACCTGCGCCTCTTCGGCGGCATCTACGGCATGAGCACCAAGGCAATCAAGGAGAAGACCGATCGCCTCTTGGCTGATTTGGGATTTGAGAAGGAGCGCAACACGATGGTAGGTTCACTGCCTTTGGGTTGGAAACAGAAGCTCGCCTTCTCGCTCAGCATCTTCCACGACCCCAAGATTGTGTTTCTCGATGAACCAACAGGAGGCGTTGACCCCGTGACTCGCCGCCAGTTCTGGGAGCTTATCTACCAAGCTGCCGACCGAGGCATCACCGTCTTCGTAACCACCCACTACATGGACGAGGCAGAATATTGCGACCGAGTGAGCATCATGGTGGATGGCAAGATAGAGGCTCTCGACACCCCAGCCGAACTGAAACGCAAGTTTGGTGTCAGCACCATGTATGATGTATTCCTGCACTTGGCTCGCAAGGCCAAACGCAGCTAACTTCTCTTAAATTCCCATAACACAATGAAACAATTTATCGTATTCGTAAGAAAGGAATTCCGCCACATCTTCCGCGACAAGCGTACGATGCTGATTCTGCTGGTCATGCCTATCATCATGATCATCCTCTTCGGCTTCGCCATCACCACGGAGGTGAAAGATTCCCGTGTCGTCATCCTCGACCACAGCAAGGACGAGGTGACCACTCGCATACAAGAGCACATCCGCAACAACCGCTATTTCACCATCGTGGCAGACGTTCACAGCGAGAAAGAAATCCAGCAGATGTTCTTGGAGAACAATGCCGACCTCGCCGTCATCTTCAGCTACAACTTCTCTGATGAGATGCGACATTCGGGCAAGGCATCCATCCAGCTCCTTGCCGATGGCAGCGAGCCAAACCAAGCCGCCGTGCGCACGGGTTACATGCAGCAGATTTTGGCAGGCTACTTGCAAGACTACATCCAGCAAGAGCGAAGCCACGCCCAAATGGCGCAAGCATCCACAAGTAGCTTCACCCCCTCCTTCCAAATCATCCCTGTCACAAAAATGCTCTACAATCCGCAGAGCCGAAGTGAGTACAACTTCGTGCCGGGTGTGATAGGCTTGATTCTGCTCCTTATTTGTGCCATGATGACGAGTATCGCCATCGTGAAGGAGAAGGAGATGGGAACGATGGAAATATTGCTTGCCTCTCCCTTGCCACCTATCGTCATCGTGGTGGCAAAGTTGGTGCCTTACTTCGTCATCTCCTGCATGAACCTCGCCACCATCCTCTTGCTCTCGGTCTTCCTGCTCAACATCCCGATAGCTGGCAGCGTGATGGGCTTCATCGCCATCTCCTTATTATACATATTGGTGTCGCTGCTCTTAGGATTGTTTATCTCCAACTGTGTGAGCAGTCAGTTGGCAGCCATGTTGCTGTCCTTGTTGCTCATCGTACCAACGGTCTATCTCTCAGGTCTTGCCTTCCCTATCGAGAGTATGCCAGAAGCGTTGCAGAATGCCTCAGCCATCATCCCTGCCCGATGGTACGTGGAAGTGGCGAGAAAGCTGATGATCCAGGGAGTGGAAATGAAATACGTGATGCACGAGACGGCAGTGCTCGCCCTCATGGCAGTGGTGCTCCTCGGCGTATCGTGGAAGCTATTCAAAGTAAGATTATAAATTATGGTTATTCGATTTTTATTAGAAAAGGAATTCAAGCAGATGATGCGCAACATCATCCTTCCTATCGTTTTCATATTGCTCCCCATCGGTGTCATCAACATGGTGCCGAGAGCAGCTACCCAAGAGGTGAAAAACCTGAAGATCAGCGTCATCGACAACGACCATTCCTCATGGTCCAGCCGACTGATACAAAAGTTTTCCGCCTCACAGTATTTCCATCTCAATGATGTCTCCTCCACTTACCCCAAGGCTTTGGAGAGCGTGGAGGCAGGCGATGCTGATTTCATCGTGGAGATAGAGCCACAATTCGAGCGAAACCTCGTAAAGGAGGGAGTGAGCCAAGTGATGATTTCTGCCAACGCCGTGAATGGTGTGAAGGCAGGATTAGGTTCGAGCTACCTCGCCCAAATCATCGCCGACTATTCCGCCCAACTGCGAGAAGAATCGGGATTGGCGGCTTCCGCCGTGAGCATGGCTCATTATGATGTTGCGCCAAGATACCTCTACAACACCAACTTGGACTACAAGTTCTTCATGATACCTGGCTTGATGGCGATGCTCCTGATCTTGCTTGTAGGATTTCTCCCTGCCCTCAACATAGTGGGCGAGAAAGAGAAGGGAACCATCGAGCAAATCAACGTAACCCCTGTGGGCAAGTTTGATTTCATCCTCTCCAAGCTAATACCTTACTGGGCAGTGGGCTTGTTGGTATTGGGTTACTCCATGGTGCTCGCTCGCCTCATCTACGGACAAGAGCCTGTGGGCAACATCTGGGTCATCTTCCTCTTTGCCACCCTCTTCATCCTCGTGGTGTCGAGCATGGGACTCATCGTGTCCAACTATTCCGATACCACCCAGCAGGCAGCCCTCGTGATGTTCTTCTTCTTGGTCATCTTCATTCTCCTGAGCGGTTTAATCACCCCAGTATCGAGTATGCCAGAATGGGCGAAGGCGTTCACTCGCATCAATCCACTGCGCTATTTCATCGAGGCGATGCGCACGCTCTACCTCAAGGGCAGCAGCTTCAATGACCTCCGCCATCACTTCTATGCCCTCTCTGGCTACGCCGTCGTGATGTGGGCATGGGCCATCAAGAGTTACCAGAAGAACAGTTAGCGTTATCTTACATAAACGATAAAGGAAATGGAATTATAGGAGCCCGACTTTGGAGAGCTACCATCCCGATTAGGGCAAGGTATTTGAGGGTCCGAACATCAGCTGCGCTCGGAAGAATGAAAAGGAACTTTGCTGACGTGCAGATTTGCTGATTCATTGTCGTACTGTCGTATTGATTTGATGTCGTATTGCTATAGATAAATACCTCTATAATGGAGTAATAACTTGGTGCAAGGAATATATACATCTTCATTTCTTTAGACCAGCGCAATAAACTCCGCCGATGCACAAAGTTGCCTTTCCGCATAGTTACCTATTTTGCATAGGTAACTGTGGCTCACGATTTGGTAACTGAACTACTTCAATATTCCTCACTCGCTTGCTTTATGCCGATTTGGCAACTTTGTGCAAATCTACTCATTCCCAACCGTTTATGTTACAACCTCTCTTATTCGCTTTCGGGTGCTTTAGAGCTTTATGTTAACAAAACTAACTCATAGAGTTAACATCCAAAAGTCATAGAGTTACGGGGAGAAAAGCACAGAGTTACGAGAAGAAAGCTATAGAGAGAAAAGCTAAAAAAGCCTGATTTTGACTCCAAAACCACAGAAAAAAATAACACGGACAAATTGAATTTGTCCGGTCTCTTTGGCCGTCGGTTTATAATATTCTAAATATCAACTACTTAGAATCAACCGGACAATTTGTCCGGACAAATTCAATTTGTCCGTGTTTTAAAAATGAGCTATAATCTGCTCTTTTCTGCATTACCAGCACCCGTACCCTTATACTTGCTCTTGGTGGCATTGAAGTTATAAGTTACATTGACCAAGAACATACGGGTATTATCTATACCGGTTCTGGTGAAGTGCGCATACGAATTATTATATTTCCAACTCTGATTCTGACCATGAAGCAAATCCTCAGCTTCCAATCTCACAACCAATCGGTTGTTCAGGAACGACTTGGAATTTCACATGCTCATATCTCACACCGGCATTCAGGGAATAATCTCCCAACGACCATGCAGCCTCAGCAAAGGTGGCAATGTTCTGTTCCTTGATTCTGGAATCATTGGATGCTGCCACACCACCCTCGTTCTGGTTGTTGGTATGACTATCAGAATTTGTGTATTCCGAACCAAAGTCTATGTTCAACTGGTCGGTCAAAGAATAAGAAACAACCAATTTACCGGCAAGCAACTTTCCTTTGGTATGACTATCTGAACATACAATCTGGTCGCCCAACTCAGAACTGGTTTCTGTGGCTTTCTGTATCTGGTCTTTCGTCCGCCACATAGCAGATGCATTCAAATCTATACTCCACTTGCCTATCTTACCATCATAATAAAAGTCTGCCTGATGAATAGGCGTCTGCTTGGAATCAGACTCATCGTTGAGATAATTTACATCTCCCTGGTGAACTCCATCCTGAAAGATAGAATAATTATTCTGATCAGTAAAATACTTGGTATAGCCAGAACCAAACTTATACTTCAGACCAATGGTATGATTTGCGTTGAATTCATAATTGAAACCCAGATTGGCATCAGGTCCATAATCTCTAGAATCAATGCGCCCTACTGATTTTTGATATATCTGATGCTGATTTCCATTGATATATTCATCCAATCCCAACTTATCATAGAAATACGAATCTGACCACATCAATCCACCGAATACATCCAATCCACCCACACGGTAATTGAGATTAGCCTGCTCTTGCCAGGCATTCTTCATGGCAAAACCATATTTTGCCTGGAAATTACCACTCCATCCATAACCTTGCTTCTTGACCGTAGTAATACGAATCACCGAATTGACCTGAGCATCATACTGCGCACCAGGAGTCGTGATAACCGTCACGTTCTTCACATCCTTGGAAGATATGGTTTGCAATTCATTTTTGTCGGTCAGCTTTCTGCCATTGACATAAATCTCCGGTGTGCCTTTTCCGAACACCGAACAGTTTCCATCTTTATCTACACGCACTCTTGGAACCTGCTTCAACAAGTCGGCAACCATACCTGCATCACTCAGTATCGTACCCTGCACCTGGGTCTGGAATCCCTCGCGAGTCAGTTTTGTCTTTGGGCGAACCGCCTTCACAATCACCTTCTGCAGGTTCATCGTTGCCTCCTTCAGAGTAATTGAACCTATCTTACCAATATTATAAGTATCAACAGCGGGATGATAGCCCACGCAACTAACTCTTACTATCGCCTTTCTGGCTCCGCAGGGAATCACAAACTGGCCGTTCTCATTCGTCACGCCACCATTAATCAATGAAGAGTCACGAACATTCAGTAGGGCAACATTGGCGAAATCTACAGGGCGATGATGCATATCCACAATGCGGCCTATCATCTTGGTGGGAGTCTTCTGCGTACACTCCACGAAGATGTTTTCGCCATCTATCGTCATCTTCATCGGATAGAAACCCATAATCTGGCGGATGGCATCCGGAGCGGTTCGCTTCACGATACTCGTTGTAACCGTGAAATCTTCCAGTTCATCATACATAAAGTTGATACGATAATCCTTGGTGCTCTTGGCAAGGATGGTGAGCGCTTCTGACATAGAAGTGTTGCGGAAGCTGCGGGTGATGCGTTGGGCATAGATGGTCTGAAGAGAAAGGCTCATCAGACCTGCCAGCAGCATGATATATCTTAATCTTTTCATCTTATTCCACGATTAAAGTTTGACCTTCATGACGAATATTCACTTTCTCGAAATGATTCATCAGTTTGATGATATCATCCAGACTCATGTTCTTCTCCAGTTGCAGGAAGAGACGGATGTGGCGAGCCGACTCGTTCTGATAAGTTATCTGGAGATGAAAATGCTCGGCGATAGGAGTCAGGATATTCTGAAGTTCAGCGTTTTCGTAAACCAATGGAAACTGGGCAAGACTTGCAGAATCTGTTTTTTCTTCTATGTTGGATTTCTGAGGAGCGGAAACCTGCTGGATAGAATCCTTTCGGGATGACACGAGTTCGGTTTTGTTCTTATCTGATGCCTGATGAGAACGGGTTACCAGATGAATAGCAGCAAAGGTGATGCCGGAGACGACAAGGACGGCTGCAACGGCAGCCACCTTTCTCATCGGGCTCCAGAGAGGAAACAACTTGGCGGTTTGCTGGGTTTCTGCATTCTGACTCATCTCTTCTTTCTGCTGCTTTTCTTCTTTCAGCTTCATCTCATCTTTCAGTTTCTCCCATTCTGCATCAATCGAAGGCATCTTCATCTTTTCCTTCGACTTGGCGAAATCCAGAGACTGTCGGGTCTCTACCAACTGCTGATAGAGTTCGTTCACTTCCTCATCGCCCAGAAGTTCATCCTTCTGGGTTTCGGAATACTTTTCGGGATGCTCCAGGAAATCGAGGAGCATATCCCATTTCTGAGAATCCATCTTCTGAGGATTTATGTCAGATAATTCATGTTTCATTTTCTTTCCTTTCTTCATTTTAGGGTTATTGTTTTCCTTTCAACTTTTCTCTGAGCGTTCGCAAACCTTTTACGATATGCTTATTCACTGCCGAGACACTGATGCCCAGCTCCTCCGCCGTATCCTTATACGACATTCCTTCCCGATAGCACAATCGGATGACGGAAGCCGTCTGGTCGGTCAGGTTATGGTCGATGCAATCCACAGCAGCCTGCCATCGCTCTTCCAGACGAGAAGGTTCCTCCTCCGTCAATTTCTCTTCCGAGAGAGGGAGAAGCCGTTTCAGTCGTTCATCTCTCTTCTTTCTGGCTATAAGATTGATGCAGGCATTCTTCACGCTCCGCATCAGGTAAGCCCGGTCTGGAACCAGCTGTTTATCCCACAATCTGGAGAACACATCACTCACCACATCCCTCGCCTCCTCATTATCATGAAGCAAGGCAAAGGCGAAGCGATACATCTGCTCGTAATGGTCGTGGAACAGCCGTTCCATCCGCTGTTCATTTTCTTCTGTCATCACGTCATTTTCTTCTTGTTTCTACTCTTATATACAAGCTTTCCTGAAATCAATTACCCCTAAAATGAAGAAATCTTCTATTTTTTTCGAAAAACCGATGCAAAGGTAATAAAAAACACCATAAAACCAAGTATTTTGAACTATTATTGCAAGAAAACCCTGCAAAAACTTGGAACATAAAAAATAAAATCGTATATTTGTGGCAAAAATGGAAAGATAATGAAAACGACAAACGATTATATTACCATACTTCGCAAATACCTAAGCACCAAAGCAGATGCTTATGGCATTACAAAGATTGGAATCTTTGGATCTGTGGCTAGAAACGAACAGACCGAAGACAGCGATGTTGATGTTTGTGTGGAAATGAAAAAGCCCGACTTATTTACAATGGTACACATCAAGGAAGAACTGCAAGAGCTCTTTGGTAAGCCTGTAGATATTGTCCGACTTCGCAATAATATGAATCCGATGCTTTTGAAGCAAATTAAAAGAGATGGAATCTATGCATGACGAAGAACTAATCATCACTATTTTGACATAGATGAATCTATTGTCTTTGATGTAGTCAAGAACAAACTCCCTGGAATGTTAGAAACAATTAATAAGATGATAGAAGAATTATAAGAAACATCGGTCAAGCAAAGAGCAAGCCTATATGGTTTTGCCTTCGCTTGACCGATTGTCATATATTCATTGTTTATTAAGAGAGTTTCTTCCTAACAAAAACTACAAGCGGCTCTTTTCTTCATTACCAGCACCCGTACCCTTATACTTACTGCGCTTGGCATTGAAATTATACGTAACCTGCAAGGAGATGCTACGAGTGTAGTTGTAGCAGTCTTTTATGGTGCCCGACCCTAGTCCATACATCGTCCAACGCTCCTTTGCCGTCTTGAAGATATCATTTGCAGAAAGATAAATGATCCATGTGCGATTGGCAAACGACTTGTCAAACCGCAGATCGACGCTGTAAAAACTCTTCATCATAAGAAATCCATCAGCATTGGATGTTTCAGCATTCAGACTGATTGCCGCATTCATGGTTTCTGAAAGAGCTAAATTATTGTCGAGCGAGCACGACAGCAAAGGTTTGCTTAATGCCTTGCCGGCACCATACTTCCTGGTATCGAAAAACTGCTGGTTATAATTGAATCCCCACGTAGGACGGAAGAAGCCAAGCTTTGGCGAAACATTGACAGAAGCATAAAGCAGCTGCTTATGGTCGAAATTCAACGACGTACTATAAGCAAATTCCTTTCCAGGATAGATATACTTGGTCCACTCTATCACATCCTTCAGGTATTTATAACCTGCGGAAACATTCAGCCACTTATATGTCATCATTGCCTCAACATTGAACACCTTCTCCGGTTGCAAGGTAGGATTTCCGCCTTCATAAAGGAAACGGTTATCAAACTGCATGAAGTTGCCTAACTGTCGATAACTTGGACGACTTATTTTCTCGTTGACATTCAACTGCCAATTCCAGTTACCTTTGTTCCATGAAATGCTGAGGTTAGGAAAGAAGTTGCTGTATCTTCTACTTACATCATCCTGCTTGATTCCACCAGAGAAATAGTCGCGAATGATATTCTCGTAACGCATACCAAGACCAATGTTCCACTTGCTGAGGGACAGTCCATATTGCACAAAGCCAGCAACATTTCTTTCATGGATATCCGTCTCTGTAGATGGCACCAACTGCTCTTCGTTCAGGAACGTTCCATGAGAGTCGGTCTTCGACAGCTCTGTTCCTACAGACATATTTCCTTTCCACAAAGGAATATTCACAACCAACTTGCCTGCCCACATATCGCTATTCTGACGATTGCTTGAGTGTACCTCCTGATTGCCCAACTCCTTGCTGCTTTCAATACTCTCGTCACTACGTCTGTTATTGACCGTATAGTATGTGGCATTGAAATCGATACCTACCTGTCCTATCTTTCCCACATAATAAATTTCTGCCTCATGTGAACCAAGGTGAGGCTTTGCAACCTCATTCTGCCCAATGCTTCCCTGTGCCACACCGTTCAGAAACACATCCTGTTGGCTTGCACTATTCGTCCTGCCATTCAACATGCCATAGTAGCGATAAGAGCCACCAATAGAATTGCTGTCGTTGAGTGAATAGTCGGCCGAGAGATATTCCGACAAGAAGCGGTGTTTGGTATCCGAATTAAAATGCTGGTCGTTGTGATAATGCTTATCGGGCAAATTGATATCTGTGTTCAGGTGATTATCCTCGCCAATATGATAGCCCTGCGTCCATAAGCTATTGGCTATCTCAAATTTCTTGGTCTGATACCGGGTGCTGATAAGCTCGTAATCCGACATCCATTTGTTGTATTTACCAAAAGCATCCGCGCGTAAGCTGAACCCATTGGCATGGCGCTCTTTGGTACGGATACGAATTACCGATTCCACCTCGGCATCATATTCAGCTCCAGGACTTGTAATCACGGAAATCGACTTGATGTTGTCGGGAGTGATATTTACAATCTCATTATTGTCATTCACACGCTTGTTGTTGATATAAACAATCGGTGTGCCTTTACCAAACACGGATATCTTTTGTCCATCAACAGAGACACGGGGCAACAGATTCAGGACATCAAAAGTGTTTGCCATCTTAGAAAGCAAGGTATGCTCTACGGCAACCTCCACTCCTCCAGGCGACATTTTATACTGAGGTCTTTCACCCTTCACTACAACTCCCTTGATAATCATCGTTTCGGGCTGCAATTTGATGATTCCCATTTCCGGATTGCTGTATATACGGCTGATTGTCTTATAACCAACGTATGTGATACGGGCTAAGACTTTCCGGGAATTACAAGGAATGACAAAACTTCCATTCTCATTGCTCACACCATGCCCTACTATTGTGGAATCAATGGGCGACAACAAGGTTATATTTGCATATTCGGCAGCATTGCCACTCTCATCTATAATACGTCCCTTATAACGAAGGGGTGTCTTCTGCGTACACTCCACCATGATATTATCCTCCACCTGCGTCATTCTGATGGGATAGAATCCTATCAGCTGCATGATGGCATCGGGAATACTCTGGTTGCGGATGCTCTTGGTTACCCTGAAATCCTCCAGTTCATCATACACGAAGTTGATGGTGTACTTATGCTGGCGGGCATTCAAATCCTTCAACGCTGCAGAGAACGACACATTATTATATTGTCGGGTGATGCGCTGGGCATAAGACTGCTGAACCCAAAGCAGCAGGAAGAGAAGAAGAAGCTCTCTGATTAGCTTGCCGCTAACGGGCATTGGTTTCCAAAAATCTCTCATAAATATATCCTCCTATATTATTTCACCATCAATGTTCCGTCAATATACTCTATCTGTATGCGGTCGAAAGCATTCAAAATCTTCAGGTTCTGCTCCAAAGTCTTCGTTTTGTTCCAGTTGAAGAAGAGACGGATGTGCTGGGCACCGGCATCCACATACTCCACCTTGACATGATAGAAACCGGATAACTGAGCCAGGATGGTTCCCAATTCAGCATCATCAAACACCACGGGTTTCATATCAAGAGAATCCTTCTTCTCTGCTGTTGCAGCACGAAGACTGTCATTCGGCAGCGCCTGGGTTGTTGCCAGCTGTTCTGTCGCAGCCTTGTTATCCGCTGTCTGATCAGAAGCCGAGAATCCCAACCAGCCATTGTGAATCGCAGCCAAGGCTACCCCCGAAAGGAAGATGATGCCGACGATGGATGCAGCAATCTTCATCCGGTTACGATAAGCGCCCTTGGATTTGCCGGCATCCATCGCCAACTTATCATCGTGATGTGCCTGAACAAACTCCTTCCAAGCCCCATCCACATCCACCTCCTTCGGATTGGCTTTCTTGCCAGCCATTCTCGCCATCGCCAGTTCATGGAAGAACTCCTTCACTTCCTCATCGGCAAGCAGGCGTTCCACCTGCTCGTCGGTATATTTCTCGGGATGCTCCTGCATGTCAAAGAGCATCATCCGCTTTTCTTCTTTACTCATGTTTGTCATTGTCTTGCTCATTTAAATTGTTTCTTAATCCAGTCCATCGCCTTCGAGAGATGGTTGAATACCGTCACCTTGCTCACTCCCACTTCATCAGCCACCTCCTGATAAGATTTCTCCTGAAGAAAGCGCAGACGGAAAATGAGTTGCCGGATAGGCGGTTCCAGGTCTTCGATGAGAAGCATCAGCCGGTCGAGCCGTTCATCGGTCTCTTCTGAGAGAATCACGTCGGAATCATCCAGCAGCAGCTTCGCCACCCTTTCCTTCACGCTCTTATGAGCTATCAGGTTGAGACAGCGGTTGCGTACACTCCGCATCAAGTAACCTTCCTCACTCCCAGGCACCAGAACCACATCATCGGCAAGAATCTGGGCGAATACTTCGCTCACCACATCCTTGCTCTCGTCATCATCCGAAAGAATGCATCTGGCCAGATTGTACATCTTCGCATAATGCTGACGGAATAACTGTTCTATGTCCTTTTTTCTGTTCATATACTATCTATACAGTTGAGCCAAGCGAAAAACTAAGCAAAACATCAACTTTTTTGTTTTTTCCTTTAAATCCGAATCGAAATCACCAAGATTCTCCCCGGATTTGAATGCAAAAGTACACAATCTATCGGAGATAGAAGACAAATGGTAAGGATAAATCGATTTTCTGTTGATTTATTTGTTCATTCCAACATTTTTTAGTACTTTTGCCCACCAAATTACGAACAAGTAAATAAGATTGGTATAAAATAGGTATTACCAAGATAAAATAAAGAATAGATTAGATAAAGGAGAATAAGATTATGTCAACGATTATTTATCCATCACCGATATTTGGACCGGTAAACTCTCGCCGTCTGGGAGTTTCACTGGGCATCAACCTTATGCCATCTGATGGCAAGGTCTGCTCATTCGACTGCGTTTATTGCGAATGCGGATTCAACGCCGATTTCCGTCCTAAGAAGAAACGCCCTACCCGCGAGGAGGTAAGAGAAGGATTGGAGAAAGTTCTGAAAGAGCGCCACGACAACAACCAGCCTCTGGATGACATTACCTTCGCAGGAAACGGTGAACCTACGGGACACCCAGACTTCAAGGGAATCGTGGAAGATACGATGGAACTCTGCAAGAAATATTTCCCTGAAGCACAAGTATCCGTGCTCAGCAACGCCACCTATATATATAAGGAGGAAGTGAGAGAGGCGCTGATGCTCGTGGATAACAACATCCTGAAACTGGATACCGTGGATATGGATTACATCAAGAAGCTGGACCGCCCTCAGCAGCCTAACTACGACGTGAAGGAGGTGATCAAATATCTGAAGATGTTCAATGGGCACGTCATCATCCAGACCATGTTCCTGAGAGGTGACGGTTTGGACAATACCAGCGAGCATTTCGTAGTTCCTTGGCTGGAGGCAGTGAAAGACATCCAGCCTCAGCAGGTAATGGTTTATACCATCGCCCGTGAAACACCAGACAAGTTGCTGGAAAAGGCACCAAAGGAAGTACTCGATGCCATCAAGGACCGTGTAGAGGCATTGGGTATCAAGTGTACAGCCAGCTATTAAGAGATAATCAGGATAAGAAAGAAAAGCAAGTAGAAAAAAGAATGAATGAAAGCGAAAAGTAATATCCTTATTATCAGCGACATGTGTGGCTACGGAAAGGTATCTGCCGCAGTTCAGATGCCTATCCTCTCTTATATGGGACTCGACGTGTTCAATCTGCCCACCATGCTCATCAGCAACACCTTCCCATACGGCAAGTACGCCATTCTGGAATGCACTTCGTATATCGAGGAAGCCTTGCAGAAGTGGAACGAACTGGGCATTCACTTCGATGCCATCACCACGGGTTTCATGGCTTCGGAGCGTCAGGCGAAGCTGGTAGCACGCTATTGCAGAGAACAGGCAGCACTGGGCACCGACATCTATGTGGATCCCGTGATGGGCGATTACGGCAAGCTCTATGGTGGAGCCAGTGAGAGTACCGTGAGATGCATGAAGGAGATGCTGAGCGTATCGCATCTCTGTTTTCCCAACTATACCGAGGCTTGTCTGCTGACGGATTCGGAATACAAGGAAGAGGGAATCTCGGAGAAGGAAGCCTATGAACTGATAGATAAACTGAGAGCCATCGGTTCCCACTCCGTGCTCATCACCTCGTGCATCGTAGAGGGTCAGCATGCCGTGGTAGGTTTCAATCATCTTACAGAAGAGTATTTCCTCCTGCCCTACGAAGAAATCCCTGTTCAGTTCCCGGGCACCGGCGACATCTTCTCCAGCATCATCGTGGGCAGACTGAAGGATGGCGATCATCTCCGCCATGCCACCCGCATCGCCATGGATACCCTGCGCAACTGGATAGACATCAACAAGAATGACAAGGACAAGAACCGCGGAATTCCGATAGAAAGACATCTGGGGGACTTGTAGATTGCCATTTAGCAAACACAGAAGCAAGGGAATATCAATTAAGTTATAATGGAAAAGAAAGAAACAAATACACTCAGTATATTTCAGCGCCCGGTATGGGTAAGCCTGTTCGCCCTTACGGCTGCTATCTCGTGGGGATGGGCTTACCCATTGATCAAAATGGGAATGAAGGAATATCAGATTACAGCAGACATGACCGGAAGCAAGATGCTTTTTGCCGGCATCCGCTTCTTCATCTCCGGCATCATCATCCTTGCCATCGCCAGAAGCTCGCATCGTAAATTCGGATTCAAGAAGAAAGCTGTTCAAGAGAATGTCTGGTTCCTTCTCCTCTATGCACTCCTCAACACCACCCTTCATTATGCCTTCTTCTATTTCGGACTCTCGCATAATGCAGGAGCACGTTCGGCGATACTCAATTCGATGAGCGTCTTCACGGTGGTTATCCTTGCCTGCATCTTCTTCAAGAGCGACAGGATGACGTGGCGAAAGGCATTAGGCTGCATCATCGGCTTCCTGGGCATCCTTGCCTTGAACCTTGGCGGAAAGGAAAGCGGAAGTTTCACATTCCTGGGCGATGGTATGATTATCCTCAATGCCCTGTGTGGAGCCAGTGCTTCCCTGCTGACCCGAGGATTGAGCAAGAGAGTGGATGTTTTCGTAGGAACCGGTTATTCGCTGAGCATCGGTGGAGCCTTGCTGGTGATTCCTGCATTGTTAATGGGTGGCTATCTGCCAGTCATCAGCCTCTGGGGCATCACCATCCTTCTGCTGCTCATTGCCATCTCAACCATCAGTTTCGCTCTCTACAACAAATTATTGAGCTGCAATCCCGTAGGAAAGGTAGCGATATACAATTCGCTCATCCCCGTAGTAGGAGCCATCACCTCCTGCCTCTGTCTTGGCGAAACCTTCTACTGGAAGTATCTGATAGCAGGCGCATTGGCTACTGCCGGAATTTATATCATCAATAAAGGGAAGAAATAAATTCCGGCTGTTGCCCATGCAACCCATATAGAAAGCAAAGCCACCTATTTCAAGATACCCGTTTCGTGCTCCTTATTCTCGATATTCCGCTGTATCTTACGGTATTCCTTTCCCCGATTGATATTCCAGGCAACACCGATACGGAACAAATTACCTTCCGAATTGTCATAACCACAAACCTGCTTACGGAGCAAGACGTTGACGATTTCTGCTGAATAGGATTTCGGATGAGCCATAAACGGATTATGCATATAGAGCGTAAAATCGAAATCACCTATATGATAACTGGCTGAGGCAGCCAATGAAGGAGGATTATGCCCGATGTGCTCTCCCTCCATAAAGTTCCAACCGTTATCAGCATACAGTATCACAGTCCATTTTCCCCAATACCCCTGTAATGTTCCACCATAATTATAAGCGGTATAACAATGACTGTACTCATCGCCCTTATTGAAAAAACGGTAAATACCTGCATTCACAGATAATATAAGGTGATCGGGAATAATGTCAAACCGGGTATCATTCGTAAGATACAACATATTACAATGGGGCTGATTCGTCTGGGAATAAAGAAACTGATCATTTTCCGTGCGGGTGTATTTCGCCAAATCACAATGACGATTGATGCGATAATTCAAGGTAAAATCAGTATTTATCTTTGGTTTACTGAAAGAGAACGCAACCCAGTTCTCATATCTACTGTTAGGCTTAAGCGAAGGATTACCCACAGTCCATTCCATACTGTTCTTTCGAATACGGGTATCCGAAATCATAGCTATCTGCGAAATATGCTGTGATAATTCACTTCCCAAGCGAATCTGAAACGAAGATGTCAAGCAATAAGCCAATGTGAGTTTCGGACGACAAAGCCAAAAACTAAAATCCTCATCTCCCTGTCGATAAGTCTGATTACTCAACCCGAAGCCAGCCACATAAGTTAAACGGGATGTTCCTTCCTTGAATTGTCCCAAACTTCCCTTGATTTGTGCAAAACCATAAATACCCAATGAACGGATACCATTCTCGCTAACCACATCACCCAAATACTGATTATCCATATATTTCCAGTTCAAGTTGGTTCCTGCAGAAAAAGTAAAGGGTTTCAACCGGTTTTCATAGATAGCCTCGGCTATGAGCGAATAGGTCTTTCCATCTACCTGATATTGATAGGGTTCGCCCTCACCTTCATAATAGGCTCCTTTGGTGTGGATATAAGTGCCCAAAACATCTGCCGACAAAGACTGATGCTTGCCCAGCTGATGATAGAAATACAAATCGAGAGCAGGAGTAAAATCCCTATCCTTGCTGGTTCTGTAAACAGGATACGCAGGCTTTCCATATTCAGAAAACCACATCTCATTCGATGTATAAGGCTGATTGCTGAAATCCGTGGTAAGCGTTGTCTGGAATACATATAATGCAGAATCAGCCAGATTATACTTCAACTGCAATGTATTATCATAATTTCGAGTTGCCCCATTCATGATTTTTCGAGATATCTGATACTCAGAACCATCATGTAGAAGATACTGAGCATCCTCATTATATTCGGATGCCTTATTATCCACATAAGTCTGCTCATATAAAATATTCAATTGGCTCTTGCCCCTATTGACAGATGCATAGACATCATTCGAACCGAGCTTGGTAGTTAGCGCATTAGTCAGGTTGAAGCCCAAACTGCCACCCGATGAAGCCCTGCGGGTATGAATATCTATCACGTATGCAATATTCTTTCCATATCTTACGCCAGGACTGTCGATATAATCTACACTCATAATAGAAGCTACATCCAGCATCTGCACATCATGCATATTGGCGAGAATGCCATTGATACGAATCTGCACTTCTCCTTTATTATCGGTAGCAGAAATGGAACGGCCAGCCTCATCAACCCTGATATGAGGCAAAGCCAACTTTCCTAAAAGCGAAAAACCAGAAAAAGAACGCTGCTTCTGAATATCGCTTGGGAATATCAACTTGCCATCTTCCTTGTTGACTACTCGTGCCGCCTTCACAACAACCTCTTGCAAGGCTATAGAATCATTCGATATGTCTTTTTGTAAATACGGTTGACTCCTAAAGTTTCAATTACATGAAAGAGTCATTAGAAGCAACACTGAAAGATGTCGAACTTACCAAGGAAGTGTACCGTCTGTACACCCTTGAGCACCT
>OGLL01000014.1_pt1 | contig 99440 bp, 75 predicted proteins | sample 1572901 | NCBI WGS metagenome assembly OGLL01 (sample SAMEA2581980, study PRJEB24529) | metagenome | biome: Human gut stool | place: China | collected 2011
ATGTCATCTGTGGAACAGACCGCAACTTCACCAAGGATGACCTTGCCGCCATTGCCGACTGTGCCTTCATACGCAGACATGAGAACTTGCTCATACAAGGAAAGTGCGGCTGCGGAAAATCCTTCCTTGCCTGTGCCCTTGGAAGACAGGCTTGCATGCTAGGCTACAGAACTCTCTATCTCAATATGAACAGCTTTGTGGAGAAAGTTGCACTCAGCAAGCTGGATGGGTCGTACCTGAGGATGATAACCAATCTGGAAAAGTATGACTTGCTCATATGGGATGACTTCGGGTTGCAGCCAATGGATGACAAGACCAGACTCGCAATGCTCCAAATCCTAGAAGAGAGATACGAGAGAAAGTCCGTCATTATCGCTTCACAGCTTCCTATTGCCAAATGGTATGATTATATAGGTGATCCTACCTTGGCAGATGCCATTATGGACCGTTTGGTAGCAAATGCAAGTAAAATAGAGTTAAAAGGTGATTCTATGCGCCAGAAATTGAAAAAATAAATTACCTTTGCAAATTGAAAAGCAGAACTGAAATCTTGGTACCGCTTGCAGCGATACAAGCGGTACCGATTGCAGTGATAGCATGGTACCGATTACACCGCTACGCTTGGTACCGATACAGCGCTATCGTCATACTATCCACCATTCACAATCAATCGTCCTATTTGGTGATATCAGCTGGACTATGTGGTTGTCATTCTGATTATCATATGGGAATCTGGTTTCTGTATTGCAGTATCTTAGAATAGTTAAAGTGCAAGAAACAACAATCTAAAGAGTGTTAGCCATGGACACAATTATAAGTTTTTACAGAGTTTTTCAACATGTTAAGAGTTAGAACTTCATAGAGAAACTATTAAAGGGAACTTTTTTACTCGATTTTGGTGTAGGGCTTTGGCTCTACAGAATGGTATAATGATTCATTATGTTGTTTTTCTTATAATAAGTTTGGAAATATGAGATGTTTTATGTACTTTTGTGGTTGATAAATAATAAGTAGAATGAAGAAACTGGGAATTATTATAGCGATATTACTACATGTAATTGTTGGATTCGCACAAAGAAGTATTACTGTTGGTGCCAAGATTGAAACAGATTTTCAGATTTGGTACTTGGACTCTATCGTTTTAAGTAATGATAGTACAACTTTGAAATGGCATGTGGTAAGTAAGGGATATACCTGGGCGAGTGAGTCATTGTATCCTTCCTTAATTGATCCTAGCACGATGAAACAATACCATATGAAACATGTGTGGGGGATTGCGAAGAAACCAGGTAAAACCATCCTGAAACCTGGAGAAGTGCGTTCTTTTATTACAACGTTTCCCCGTATTAGCAAATCAACTAAACTGTTGAATTATGATGATAATGACAATAACAATTTTTGGGTAACAGGTATCAACTTGAAAAAGGGTGGTTATAGTAAGTCTACTCCGTATATTCCTGCAAGAAAGAGTGTTTTTGAATCAAATGATTCTATTAAAAAGAAGAGTTCTAGGAAACGACTTTCTGTTGAGGAGCAACAAAAAATGATTAATTTATCAGAGATGATGTTTAACTTAGGAATGTCAACTTATGCCCAAGAAAAATACCAAGATGCAATTGATATATTTCGCAAGGTGAGCGATATAGACTCAATTGTCTATGAAAGTTGGGAAAATGGTGTGATTTATGATTTTTCGAATTATTATCCTACTCATCCTTATTTAAATCCAAAGTGTCCTTATAGAGAGAACTATAGTAGAATGTGGATAGCATGTTGTTATCATTGTATGGGAAAAGATTCTCTTGCAGAGACTTTCTTTCCTTATTATAAAGCTGTTCCATTTGATAGAAAGCTTGTTAGAATGTCTGATTCAATTCTTATTGCTTCCAACATTTTCTTAAAATATAATAATTGGTCAGAAAAAGAAGAGGTGTATAAAAAAGTATGTAGCTTGGATTCCATGAACCTGGGCTCCAAAAGCTATCGTTTTGCTATGGATTTACAGGATTTAGCATACTTATATAGCATGGTCAATCGTATAGATGCAGCTTTGGCACTATATGTTAGATCAAAAAAAATTTTGGATTCCATTCAGCCGATGAATAATGATCTGTATTATAGTTATCTTGATGATTTGACTAAGCTATATATACAAAAATATGATTATAGTAATGCTTTAGCTTGTCTGAAGGAACTTATCTGTGTTGAACCTTCCGATAAAAGAAATATATTTAAATTGTTTCAGTATTCTAAAAAGGGAGAATTAGTTTCTTTGTATATGTCTATAGGCTTTTATGAAGAGGCATTGAAGATTTTGCGTGAAGAAATTAATAAGGAACTTCCGTATATATCTGATTTAAAGGTAAAACTCATTTACGATAAGTCTTTTGCTTATTTGTATAGTTGGTATGCTAAATGTCTTTTTGAAGCAGGTTATCATAAAGAAGCCTTTCGTGTTTTGAATGGAGGAGATTTCAAAAGCGTAGTTTCAAATGGTGGTGATTTTTTGGCGTTAGGTGATTATTCGAGAAAAAACTTTGATGATGAATTAGCGATGTTTTATTACAATTGTGCAGAAGATTCTTATAATGAATTAGATTCTACATATAGAGCAGATATGATTGATTTTAATTTTTTGGGTATGTCGAATAATCTGGTTGTGACTCAAGTGTATCCTCGTAAAGCTTTGTTACTTTCTCAAAGTGATATATTGTCATCAATAGCTTTGCAGAAACAGGTTGTTGCAGAAGAAGAAAAGATGCTTTATGATACTGATCGCTTGCTTATTGGACGCACTGGGGATACTTATTCGGCGGCTATGTCAAATCTGGCGTGGTATTATTTGTTGGCTCATGAACCTGATAGTGCAATTCTTTGCGAGAAGAAGAACATTGCCGAGAAACTTAAACTCTATCCGAAGGAGAATCGTATTTTTGGCTTGTCGTATTTGAATATAGGTGAAGCTTATGCGGCTAAAGGTGATTATCGCCAGGCTTTGGAATATACTAGACAGGCCATGACTCACCTTAGGTATGATCGTGATCAGAGAAGAGTTTTGACAAATTTGGTCAAGTATAGTTATAAGTGTAGGCAGACGGGAGCCACTGGTGAGTATCTGACCCGTCTCTATAGGCAGAATCGTGAAGATTTAGTGAAGTTCTTTGCGGATCTAACCTTGCAGGAAAAGAATGAGTATTTGAAAAAGAATCGTCGATTCTATCAGAACTTCATGCCTCAGTATGCAGATGTTCTCAAATCCGATTCTTTGAATCAGATTTTATATGATGCAACCATCCTTGTCAAGGGAATCTTGCTTGGTTCTGAATTGGGATTCAGAAAGGAACTCATGAGGAATGGAAACCCTGACTTGATTCGCAAATATGAGCAGTTGAAGATCAACAAGCGTGTTTTGCTCCGTTCCCAAATGGAACCTTCTAAAGGTAAAATAGGGGATTTTTCCGCTTTAGAACGGGAAACAAATTTGTTGGAGGATTCTTTGATAGTTGCTTTAAAAGCTTATGGTGACTATACTCGCTTCATGAATTATACCTGGAAGGATATTCAAAAGAAGTTAGGTCCGAACAGTGTGGCAATAGAGTTCCTCTCTTTTGAGTCTGTCAATTCAGGGAAGGATTCATTGGGTGTTGGAGAAAAAACTCAGCGCACCTATGCCGCATTGTTGCTTAAAAAGGAGTTTTCCGCACCTTTGATGATATCACTGGGTAGCGAGAAAGATTTTGATTCGTCCCGGGATAAGCAGGTTTTGACGGATAGTTTGATATGGAAGCCTCTGGTAGATGAGTTGGCAGGTGTAGATACTGTATATTTTTCACCTGTCGGTCGTTTGCATACGATTCCAATAGAATATTCTTCAATGTTGGAAGGAAAGGAAGTGTATAGGTTGACATCTACCCGAATCATTGCTGAGAATAGCCCTTCATGGAAGCATGACGGAAATGCAGTTCTTTATGGTGACATTGATTATGATGCCGAACCTCTCGTGGTTAAGAAAATGCCAGAGGAATCTGGATTTTCTGATGGCTTGAACAAAATGAGAGGGTGGGGCGATGATCTTAATGCGCGTGGATATAGTTTCTACCCTTTGGATTATTCAAAAGACGAGGTTCTCAATGCCAGGAAGGAATTGAGGAGAAAGAAGGTTCGCTGTCAACTCTTTTCAGGAGACAAAGCCTCTGAAGAGTCATTCAAGGCTTTGTCTGGAAAAGAAGTGCAGATTTTGCACCTTTCCACTCATGGTGCTTATGTTCCGCCTAGTAAGGTAAAGTACAGAAAGGCAGATTATAACATGAATTTCTTGCTTGAAGATCATGATTTAGGACGCATACCTTCTGAGGATATAGACATGACGCATTCTTTTTTAATGATGGCTGGCGGCAATAATACTTTAAACTGTGATACCGTGGCTTACAGCGATAATGATGGCATTCTCACGGCGCAGGAAATCTCACAGCTTGATTTCCGTGGGTTGAAATTGGTTGTTCTTTCTGCCTGCGAGTCTGGCTTGGGCAAAATCTCATCTGAGGGTGTTGATGGCTTGCAACGAGGTTTCAAGAAAGCTGGAGCACAGGCTATTATCATGAGTTTGCGTTCTGTCAAGGATAAGGAAACAGCGGAGTTTATGACTTGTTTTTATCGAAACTTAGTTCATTCTCCGATACATAAATCCTTTCAGCTGACGGTCAATGAAATGAAACTGAAGTATCCGACGAATCCGGAGAATTGGAATTCGTTCATTCTTTTAGATGCGATGTAAATGTTCAAGGCTTGTATGGAAGTGGAATACCATCTTCCATACAAGCTTATCATTATTTTCGGTATTTGTTTATCTTTCTTTTTCGGTATAGCAAATATCCGCCAATACTCAGTCCACCTATTAATATTAGTAGCGCTATATGATTGTCATCCTGGTTATCTTCAGAAAGTCTGGTTTCCGTATGATAATGTGGGTGTGGATGACGTATATGATATTTGGCAAAGAGTATGTTGCTCATTGCGAGTATAAGAACCGTTGTTAAACAGAGCCTTTTCATACGTAATTGAATGTTAAAGTACTACTTTGAATGTTTTATGAAAGAGCAAATGACAGCTACCAGCTTACCAAGTCTTTTGTTTGACTTTACTTCCTGGATGAAGAGTGTTTCTTCATGTTTGCTCATATTGTTTCGGACATATTTATTCACCTGGTGAAATACATCGTCAAAAGTATATTTATCATGTTTCATAAGAATCTTTTTTATAGGTCTTGACCTATTATAATATCTATCAGTTCATTATATATCTTGGAGTCTTCTGCAGCAGTCTTCTCAATTTTGCTCAAGAACTCCTCCGAAGAGATGTCTGAGTTGAAAGCATCAACCAATGAGTTTGTTTCTTGCGACTCATTTTCCAGGCGCAGATCTTTTCTTTGCATCAACTTGCGCAGAACAACCACTCCATGGAGGTAGTTGGGTCTTCTGTTTATTACATATTGCATGATGTTCAGACCATTGTCTGGAGTATGCAATTCATTGACTACACTTGCTGCAAAGAAGTATTTTGCATCGAACCTTTCTTTCAGCTGGGCAAAGATCTGGCTGTGAATTTCATCTGCAGTTTTCCAATCCTCTTTCAGCGCATAGGCTCTTGCCTGAATGTACATGGCATCCTTGCACTCCTTTTTCTGTGCCAACACCTGATTGGCGTAGGAGATTGCTTCTTCATACCGGTCTCCGTAGAGGCAGATGATAGCATTGATGAAATTGGCACAGATGGAATTGTTTTCAATGACCGGAACTTCACATGTTTTGTGCAGGAGAACCGAGTCATCGATGACAATGTCGAGCAAGGTGGCAATCTTATTGATGGCTTCCTTGATTCTGCATGCCTTGGCATCCTCAGCAATCAGCTCTAAGCACTTCTCTGATGCCTCGTCATACTTACCTTGATGGAGGAGAGGATAAATGACTTTTGAGAAATCGTATTCATTTTGAAGCTGTTTCTCGTTGTTGAATCCTTTGGCAAACTCCATGATTTCTCCTGAAGGTTTGATGTGAGTCGGCTTAATGGCTGATGACAGGAACAATCCCTCCAGTGATTTTACACGGCTGAGTGCCACATACAACTGTCCTACCTGGAATATGCCGCGTTTCAAGTTGAGTTTCATCTTGCTAAAGGTGAGACCCTGGCTCTTGTGGATGGTGATAGCCCATGCCAGTCGGATAGGATATTGGGTGAAGGTACCTGTCACTTCTTTTTCTGTTTTCATCTCTTTCTTGTTATACTTGTAGTTGCAGTTTTCCCAAGTAGTCCGAGATATTTGATGTTTCTGGCCATTTTCAAACTCAACTTCAATCTTGTCGTTCTCCAGATGGGTAATGATACCGATGCTGCCATTGGCCCATCTTTTGGCAGAATCATTTCTGCACATCATGACCTGGGCACCCACTTTCAAGGTCAGACTTTTCTTTACAGGATATTTTTTCTCGTTGAATTCCTTTTCAATCAATGCCTCGTAGGTAAATGCTGGAGTATCAAGTTTGTCAAGTTCCTCTTTGTTGAGTTTATCTGCTTCTGCATTTACTGAACTCAGGGTAATGACGTATTTGTCATTGCATTCTTGCATTCTGGAGTTGAGCTGGTCAAGATCTTCCTGTAGGCAGATGCCATTTCTGATACGGTTGAGGGTTGAGAGGAACTTCGTATCTTCCTGACGATATACCTTCTGGAACTCAATCGTCGGCAGGTTTTTGCCCCTGAAGGCTTTAGCCTTGAAGAAAAATGGGATACCTTCACCATACATGTCGTACAGAATTTCCTGGTCTTCTGCCTTAACCACTGGAGGAAGCTGATAGATGTCACCCACGAAAACTACCTGCTTGCCACCAAAAGGAAGGCCGGAGTGGCAGATGTGTTTCAAGGTACGGTCAATAGCATCTATGAGGTCTGCTCTGCACATTGATACCTCGTCAATGATAAGAGTATCAACGTTTCTTAGCAGTTCAATTTTAGCACTTCTTACCTTGCCTACCTCTTTGAAGGTGATGACACTGAATGGAAGCCCAAAGAAAGAGTGGATGGTATCACCGCCTGCATTGATGGCTGCGATGCCTGTTGGGGCAAGAACGATGAAGTTCTTGTTGATTTCCTCTTGAATCTTCTTCAGGAATGTGGTTTTACCTGTACCTGCCTTTCCTGTCAAGAAGAAACTTACGTTTGTGTCCTTGATGAGCTGATAAGCCATTTCCTGCTGCTTGTTGTTTACGTCGTATGTCATGATGCTTGATTTTAATTGATGTTTATGATATGAATTATGTTAGTTCTCTGTTTGCAAAACCGGTAGGAGGTTCTGAAGATTGATGTTGTAGTCATCAGAAAGCAAACTTACATAAGTAGCTCCTACAATTTTGTCCACTTCGCTTACAATTGAATCCCTGCGGACTGGCAGATTCTGCAACTTCATCTGAGAGGTAATATAATCAGAGACCATTTCCTTGGCCTTGTTTTGAATCAGGTCCTTATCATAGAAGGTCTTCTCGAATTTGTAGGAACCGATGAGTGTTCTTGATTTTTGGTTGAAGGTATAGACTTCAATCTCATCAATGTATTTCCAGTTGTGGAATAGTCCCACCTTTTCTACTATGGCCAGACGGTCAGAAAAACGCAGTCCCTTGTAGTACCAGTTTCCTTTGTCAGACTGGTATTCATCACTGATGAACATCTTTTCTCCTTCGTTCCATACAGGGATGTTGCATCTTGGATTTCCATAAACAGGTAAGATGCCGTCAATGAATGATGTTGTATTGATTGAAATGTTTGCCATAACTATATTCTCCTATTCTTTAGTTCAACAATCTGGTTGGGTTATTCTTGATGGCTTCCTCTACAAGCTTGTTGGAGAAAGCATCGATATCACTTTTTGCAAGGGAGGCATTGATGAGTTTTGCCTGGCTTTCAATGTAGTCTTCCAGCATTCCGATACACATGCTCTTTGCGCTGCTTTCTGAGAAAATACAGCAATTGAGATCTTTTGTGGCAATGAGTTTCTTGTCGGTTCCATTGAAGCCGTAGATTCTGATGCCATTGAGGAAAGTGTAGAGGTAACCTTCACCAATACTGTAGCTGATGATGATTCTGTTCGACAGGCGAATACCCTGATAGTAGGTGTTGCCCATTGCACTTGTATAAGCATCTGAAAGATAAATATTATGCTGCTTGTTATAAGTAACATTGCTTCCAGAAAGAGCAGGTAAAGCACGCTCTACTACTGCTGTTAAATTTGCCGCGATATTCATAATTCTATATTTTTATTGTTTATACTCTGTTTTAAAGATTCATATTGAAATCTTACACTGATATATACCATCAGTTCGGGAAAGGTAAACATCACCTTGATAAAACTTTAAAGAAGACAGTAAATATGCCTTTGCCACAAAAAATATAGTTACCATTATAATTCTTATTATATTGTTTTAGCATCATTGTTGTTTGTTCCCTTTGCCAGGCAGCTTGCAAAGGGTAAGATTAGAATTGGCTAACAATCCGATCATCGAAAAGTTTGAGATACTTTTAAACTCAAAAAACATTTTGGTGTTTACCTTTTCCAGGTTGATGTTATATAGGAGTGTAAGACATCTGATGGTGTCACAAGAAGATTAAATATGTTGAACAGTTAAATATATCATGGTTATGACAAATACTAAGATTCCGGGACTCAGCTTTTCCCTTAAACGAGCTGTTGGCATTACTGCCGCTAAACGTGCCTTTACAAAGGTTACGGGTATTCCCACTACGAAGGCTGGTATCGAGAGAAAGATCGGTGCTGCTGTCATTGGGTTGATTTTTGGGAAAAAGAAATAGGAATGTTTACCTTTTCACAACTCGAGGTATTATATGATGAATCAAGTTATTGAATTTATGAATAAGATGAAAAGAAAAATGCAAAGAAGAGGATTTGTTATGATCCATTCACTTTGCAAAAGTAAACAGCAGAGCAGGCGTCAGGCTTCTCCTGTTGAGACCATCGGTCAGGCATCAGCGGATTCTGCATCTGTTGCCATGATATATCGCAGTGAATTGGATTACATCTCACGATGCATTCTGGATTCAAAGACGATTGAAACGGGTGGGCAACTCTTTGGCTTCTGGACTTCTACAGGGATTCCTGTTGTACTCTATGCCATTGGTCCCGGACCACACGCCAATCATCAGTGTACTTTCTTTAATCAGGATGTTAATTATCTGGTAAAGGTAGGTAACACCCTTCTGAAGAAATATGGATTGCAGCATATCGGTGAGTGGCATTCTCATCATCAGTTGGGACTGGCTCATCCAAGCGGTCATGATGCTTCCAACATGCAGATGGTAATTGACCAGAAGCATCTTAGCAGGTTTCTTCTTTGCATTGGCAACTGTGATGCGCATACTTCTACGCTGAATGCTTTCTCTTTCTTGGAGGGACATCAAGACTATCAGCATGCTTCATGGCTCATCAAAGAGATGGATAGTCCATACCGTCAGCTCGTGGACCGGGAACTTCACGACATTCTCCTACATCCTTGTTGTCAGGAGCCTAACATGGTTGGCTTGAAAATATTGGGTGAGGAAAAGCCTGTCTTCAGTCAGGAATACTGGCTCAGTGACAAGCAGAACAATCTTGTATTGAAGAAGATTATTGATTTCCTTGGCCAGTATGCCGACAACCGAGGATGTGATGTAAAATTGGATAGTAAAGGACATGTGCATCTCTTTCTGGATAAGCAGGATGGAAGCATTGAGGAAATTTACTTTCCTGGAGGTTTTCCGCAAGAAGCCCCTGTGGTGAAGCTGCAGGATAGTGTGATGAAGGCACAATGGAACTATAATGGTGATATTTATAGATCTTTCACCTATTATTATGGTATGAGTTTGCCTCAGGAAATAGTTAGTAACTTATAAATTGAGAATGATATGATGGATTATCAGAGACTTCAATTGGAAAAGCAGGTGTTGGCTCGCAAGTTGCCTGCCTCTGCCTATGTTTTCCAGGATATGAATACATCAAAGCCCTATGTTCTGTTAGGGGCTGTCACCAACAGTAAGAATATCTATACCATTAGAATAGATTTGGATCAGTTCCCTAATGAGGTGCCAAAGGCTTTCGTTACCAAGATGCTATTGACAAAGACTGGAAGCCGGATGGACTCTGCGAGTGCTCCTATGCATACATTGAGCAGTGAACATGGTTTTACGCGTATTTGTCATTATGGGTATAACTCATGGACGCCAATGGTTTCTATATACAAGATATATATCAAGTGCCGTCTTTGGTTGGAAATGTATGAAGCACATCTTCGTACTGGCAAGAATATAGATTTTTTCTTGAACCATCAGGCATAGTTCTACAGTTACATTAGTCAAATTTAAAAAGATAAGCAATATGAGAATGAATGATAATGAGTTGAGCGCACTGGCAGACAGTGTTCGTGAACAGGGCTTGAAGCAGGAAGCTTCAATGACACAGTTGGTTTATGATTCACAAACAGGAGAGTTCCGACAGATTACCCGGGGAACCCAGCCTCTCACTGGTGAGATTGTTACAGATATGACGGAGAACGGCTTTGCCTGTTCTCCTGTCATTTACCTGAGCAAGCAGGATGTGCTTGAATTCGCTTCTGATGGAGGCGAGGTGGCTGATGGCTATTCTTATGAGTGGGAGGGTGAGCAGGTGGTTCATCTTTCCCTGAAGAAAGCCTTGCATGCTTATGGAGATGCCGGCCACATTCTTTTTGCGACTTCTACTGCTGCGGTGAATGAGGGTTACAAGGGAAGGTTCTGCATCATCGTAAGAGCTGAAGATGATGTCCATGTATATGAAAAAGTGAATGGAGAGCTGATACCGAGAGCTTTTGAATATATCCCTTCAAAAGATGAACTTTACTCTAGAAGCAAAGGTATTCTGGAAGTGAATGTATTGGAGGGGAAGCGGGTGATGATTGTTGGCTTGGGTAGTTTTGGCTCTCAGATAGCCATAGAACTGGCCAAGGCTGGAGTGGGGAGTTATTCTCTTTGGGATTTTGATAGGGTGGAGTTGCACAATTTGGCTCGTCATACCTGTGGTATCCAGGAATTGGGTCGTTTGAAGACCAATGCCATCCAGGATGCTATCTTGGCCAAGAATCCTTATGCCCGGATTGACAAGTTCGCTTATGATATCAGTCAGCAGGAAGAGTTGATGAGAGAGGAAGTGGGCAAGGCTGATCTGGTTATCTGTGCCACAGATAATAATGCAAGTCGTTTCATCTTGTCGAAAGCGCTCGTTGATTATCAGAAGGTTGGAATCTTCGGAAGAGCGATTACCCGGGCTGAGGGAGGTGATGTATTCAGATATCGTCCTGGTGGACCTTGCTATTGTTGTCTGATTGGCAACCATTGGTTCAACTCGCATAATGAAGAGATTGCTGATGAGAGATCTGCTCGTCGCTCTGGTGTCATTCCGGCATATATGTCATCGGAAGATGCTGATGCTGTGGTACAGGTGGGTTTGTCTTCTGATATCCAGCCAATTTGCAATATGATGGTAAAGTTGGCTCTGGTGGAACTTTCAAGAGGTAGTGAGTCTGGTATCTCCTCTTTGGAAGACGAGCTAGTATATGACTACTATATGTGGGCAAACCGTCGAGAACGTCACTATGCCAATTGGGCTGCTCTGCCAGGGGCAGGTAATATGCCAACCATTATGCGATGGTATGGAGCCAGGATAGATAGGAATCCTTCTTGTGCTGTATGTTCTCCTGCGATGAGCGTCTTAGACCTGGGGGAGGATATTGAGGCAAAACTGGAAGGACAGATTGAATTGACAGACATTGATTTTGAATTGAATTGACAATGGGAATGAAATATAACGATAGGACTGGAGAATTTGAAGAGGAGAATAGGGGCCACAAACCATCTACAGTGAGAAGTCATACCACATCTGCAAGCAGCCAGTCAAGCAGATCTTCTTCTCAGGGGAGTAAAGTTTCTGGAGGGCGTTCATCTTGCTCTAGCTTATTGGTGCTGATTGTGGCATTTTTTGCATCTTTCATGGGTTGTTATCGTGCATGTTCTGATACAACTGGTTCTTCAAGTACTTCCACCCCTCAGAATGTGCCTTCTACTTATCAGAATGTAAATAATGCCGCTTCTGATTTTTCTGTAAGCAGCGATGCGCCAAAGCAGAATTCTTCCAACACTTCTGTTTCTTCAGAGCCTGCTAAGTCAACTCCAACATACAGGACAGAGGAATGTGAGGAAGTATGTACTACCTGCAAGGGCGAGGGAGTGATTCCATGTAAGGTTTGTCATGGTACAGGAACAGCATACTGTCCTCATAATTGTCCTCAGTGTTTTGGAAGGGGATATACTGAGAGAAGCTGTATCTGTGGAGGACCAAGCATGTCTGGTGGCTGTTCCTTATGTGGGGGAACTGGTGTGGTAAAGTCAAAGTGCATTTATTGTGGTGGTTCCGGTAGGCAAGAATATGCAGAATGTACCCGATGCAAAGGATCGCTGGGGAATACAGAATTATGTCCTACTTGTTCAGGAAAAGGATACGTAACTAAGTCTAGGCTTGTTTTTGAATAGTATGGATTTATTGTAGATTGTGATTTTTTATTAAGGATGTTCTCTTTTTTACCAATGGATGGTTTTTGATGAGAACATCCTTAATAGGGAGATATACTGAGTTATTGATGCTTGTTGAATGGTTAAATACTGTAAAATTGCCTATTTTTAAATACAAAACAAGTAACTTTGTATTTTATAAAATGTTAGAATATCGTATGAAGCAACTATTTTTAAGTATATTGTTTATTTTTGTTTGTAATTCTACTTTTGCACAAGTAGATTGGGTTCATTATGCAGATAGCTTAGAACAAATTTCTCTTCATCATGATTTGGATTATCAGGCAATATTAGATTATCTGGATAAGAACGCCAGTAAATATCCAACCGAAGATTTAGATAAGAGTAGTTATATTTGTTTATATGCTTCTTCTCTTTATAAATTGGGAAAGTTTAAAGACGCAATTCCTTATTTAAAAGAGTATATTCCTTTGAAGCAAAAACTCCATCAGATAGATGTGGATTTAATGGAGGCTTATTCTGCTATTGGTAAATGCTATTTAAGTTTAGACTCGTTGGATTTAGCAGAAAAATATTGTCGGCAAGGTGTCGTATATTTTGATGGATTGAGTGACAGTATTGGCATTCTTGATAGGTATGAATTATATAAGAATCTAACAAGTGTCTATGTAAAAAAAAAGAGATCTTGCTTTGGTAAGGGATATGCATAGAGAAACTCAAAAATGGTGGGCTGCTTTTTGTTTGGATGGTCATCCTGATATGAAGCAAAAAGTAGAGAATTACAATGATATTTTAGAGGAGGTTCAAAGACAGGAATTTAATGAAGATACGATTTCTGTAAATTACATTGCGAAATTAAGTGCTTTAGGTTTGGCTCTGTCAAATCTTTATGTGTTTGATGAAGCAAAATATGAACTTGATTGTGCCTTTTATAAGGCAAATAAATATTTTAATCAGCAAATCCCAGAGTTGAAACCTGCTTATGAAGGATTATATCAGTATTATCTTTTTAGTCAGGATTATCAAGGGCTCATAGGTTTTTTGCCAGCTCTTGCCAATTATTTTAAGGGTGATGATGACAACTTGAAATATCAGGCTCCTCATGTTTATATGAATTTGGGAACTTTTTTTGTACAAGAAAATAACCCTCAGCAGGCATACACTTTCTATAATTTAGCATATCAATATATGGAAGAAAATGATAAACAGGAAAATATGGTAGAAATAAAAAAATCATGCTTGATACGTATGGCACAAGCAACGACTGCCATGCAAGAGACTTCCCGTACATTAGAAATAGTACAGGTCTTGGAAAAAATACTTACTCCCAAAGATACTCTATATAATATTTTATGTTCTTATCAGAAAGGGTTGGCTTATTTAGCATTACAGCAATATGATTTAGCGGTTGATATTTTTACTAATAAAAAAATGTCTCTTATCAGAAGCACTTTTGGTGTGAATCATCCGTTTTATTTGGATTATCTCAATGAACTTGGTGTGGCATACCTTTGGGCTGGCAAATTGAATGAAGCAATTGCTGAGTTTAAGGAAGCTATAAGTATTGCTGATTCTACCAAACAGGAAAGGAATCTTTATCTCTATTATCATAATTTGGGTAGGGCTGTAATGTTGACTAATGATAAACAAAATGCTCTTAAACTATTAAAAATATCTGAAAAGTTTCAGAAAGAGCTGTTTGGTAAAGTGATGGATAATACTACAAATTATATAAATGAATGCATGAAATAATGAGACGCTTCGTTTTTCTTTTCGTAATGTTAAGTATTTGTACTTCGTCGTATAGTCAAAACTTGAAAGATTTGCAATGCAAGATAAAAAATCTTGTGTTGCAAGGTAGGTATCAACTTGCCCTTGATGAAATTGAGAAAGACAGGGAAAATATAGATATACTGCAAAATAATAGTCGAGAATTATTTAATATTGCATTTTATAAGGGCTATTGCCTTATTGCGCTTTCTGATTATGATGTAGCTGATACTTTCCTTTCTAAATTGTCTAATCAGATCATTACTTGGAAACCATCAAAACAACGAAACGAATATTTGGCTTCTTTGGATTATTTAAAAGGAACCTTATATCTATCCATGAATAATTTTAATGGAGCAAATCAACTGTTTATGTCGTCAAAATCTTACTTTGACTATGAAAGTTGTTTTGATGATAGTTATGTTAATATCTTGTTCTCATTGGCTGGTGTCAAACTGGCTTTAGGTCAGAAACTTAAGGCTAAGCTCTATATAGATGAAGCAAATGATATTCTTTCAGAAACTTCAAAAAGCTCTTTTGGGGGTGTTTACTGTATTACGTTGGCAATTTTGTATGATGAAATTGGTAAAAGAGAAAAAGCAATATCTATTTTGGATAATGAATTGCAAAAATTAACGCCGGATTTTGCTCATAATGCTATTTTGCAAATCAAGATATCGCTCGCTTATTTTTATACTTTAGATGGAAAATACCAACAGGCCTATGATTTGTTATCTGATATTGAATATGGGGATAATCTTTGGCTGTATGAATTGAAGGCTTCTCTTTCGTATTTATTGAAAAAAGGAAACGTTTCTCAATATATACAGGATTATAACAATGAGATGATGAAGCAATCTTATTCATTGGCAAGTCATTTTGCGGATATTGAATTTGAGGACTATTGGGCTTCACTTTCTACGGTTTCATTGTCGGTAAATGGACTATTGGTAAATTCTTTTTTCCAAGGGAACAAAGGAACTATAGATAACAAAGGGATTATAGATACTTATAACTATTTGTTGTTTCTGAAAAATTTTGTACTTGTTAATAAACTGGCCATCTCAGAGAGGATAAAGAATGATACAGAAGCAGCTGCTTTATCTTCTCAGGCATCAGGTTTGTATCAAGAATTGAATGATCCTCACCTTTCTAAAGATAGTGTCGGAGGTATAAAAAATCAGTTAAGATTGTTGGACAAGAAAATGAAATCTCTTGTTTCTAATAGTCTTTCCGGTTTTAGTACAGTATCTCTTCCTACTTTTGTCTCTTTAAAGCAAAAATTGAGGGAAGATGAGGTGATGTTGGATTTTTTCCCATATTATGAGTTCATCTCTTACGACACATATCATGTATACTATGCGGTTTCTATTACAACAAAAGAGTCTCAGGTTCCTAAATTCTTGAAGTTATGTCGTGTAGAACAAATTGACGAGTTATTACGCAATAGTAAGCTGTATGATGCTAAGAATCTGGTTTTCTATTCAGAAATTTGGAAAAAGATAGAACGGTATATCTCGAAGAAAAAGAAGATATTGATATCTCCGACCTTGAATTTGAATAAAGTGAACTTTGGAGCAATTTCTTGTGGAGCAAAGAGATTAGGTGATGTTTATCAATTGGCTTCAATTTCAACTTTAAACAGTTTATTTCAAAGGGATTGTGTTAAAGATAGTGCAAAGAAAAGTATTGCTCTTTTTGGTGGTATAGACTATGATGCTTCTATTTCTGTCAATAAAAAGAATGTTCAGGACACTTCGAAAACAAAGTTGGACCGAAGCGGTTTTGATTATTTACCAGAAACTCTTAATGAGGTCGCTGATATATCTGATCTGCTTGCCGGTGTCATGAATACGACAGTTTATTCGGGGCAAAAAGCTACAGAGTCTCAATTTAAGCTTCTGACAAGACATTCACCAAGTGTGATACATATTTCAACACATGGATTTTATTTAAAAGGTAAAGGCTTGAAAGCTCCTTTTTTCAAGAATTTGTCGCTGAGTTCTAAAATTACGTATAAAATGTCTAAATGTGGTTTGTTGTTTTCTGGAGCAAACAATGCCTGGAATGGTATTTACGCTCAAGATGTTGAAGAAGATTGCATATTGACAGCGGCTGAAGTTGAAAAAATGGATTTATCCGATACGGAACTTGTGGTTCTCTCAGCTTGTGACACAGGTTTGGGAGATTGTGAATCTATAGATGGAGTATATGGTTTAAGTAGGGCGTTTAAAATTGCAGGTGCTCATACCATAGTCATGACGTTGTGGAAGGTTAATGATCTTGTAACAAAAGAATTTATGTGTGAATTTTACGGTCAGATTAAGGAAGGATTGGAATATCATGAGGCTTTCCGAATAGCTCAACAGAAATTGAGACTCAAATATCAAGATCCTCTTTTATGGGCACCATTCGTAATTATAGATTAGTTCCGGTATTATAAAAGAAGTATGAGGGTGTGTCATAAGTCTGTGACGCACCCCTTTTTATTTTTTGCCTTTTCACAGATACGAAATCTTTAAAAAACATTTTTATTTACAACAAAGCCCAAACTTTCACAAGCTCGGGCTTTGCCTTTCCGCAAAAGATTTGTATCTTTGCAGAAAACTTCTTTAAGTATGGCAAAGATACAAATAAAATCTGAAACTCGGCACGAATTGAGCTTTTTTCCTAACTCTTTCGATGATTATGTGCCAAAAGACAGCAAAGTTCGTATGGTGGATCGTATTGTTCGCAGTATGGACATCAACCCTCTCATGGATACCTATGATGGGATTGGTGCTCCTCCTTACAGTCCGAAGATGCTTCTAAGTTTAGTTGTTTTTGCCTATATCAATGGCGTTTATTCCTGTCGTGGCATAGCGGACGCACTTAAATACGATGTTCGCTATATGTGGATTTGTGGAGGTAAGCAATTATCTTTCGCAACAATCAACCGCTTTAGATCCAATCATATGATTAAATGCATCGACTTTTATTTTGATGCAGTCGTCTCCATATTGGTTGAAAAGGGCGTGATTAGTCTGGAGGAACAATATGTTGATGGCACTAAGATAGAGTCGAAAGCAAACAAGTACACGTTTGTATGGAAGAAGACTGTGGAAAAGAACAGGGCTAAGCTCTTGGAAAAGACCTCTGCTGCATTGGCTCAGATAAAAGAACAAATTCGCCTGAATGGCGGGAGTGACATTAAGGAAGAAGACAGCGAGCCAGCCACTTCCGCCAAGGATGTAGAGAGAAGTGCACGTTTGTGTGAGAGGCAAGCTAAGAACCTTCCTAAGGCAAAGCTTACAGGAAGAGAGAAGCAAAAGCTAAATACTCAGATAGATCACTTGTTCAAAGCCTCGGACAAACTGTGCGAGTATGAAAAATCACTGGATATACTGGGCGAGAGAAACAGTTACTCCAAGACTGATCCCGATGCGACCTTCATGCGCCTCAAGGAAGATGCCATGAACAATGGGCAGACAAAGCCTGCCTATAACCTTCAAATTGCGACAGAGAATCAATATTGGACGAATTTCGCCCTTTATCCCAATCCAACAGACACCCTGACCTTCAAGCCTTTTTTGGATAAGTACAAGAAAAGATATGGAAAGCAATCCAAGAGCGTCACCGCAGACTCAGGGTATGGCTCGGAGGAGAACTACGAGTACCTAGAGATGGAAGAAATGATGGGTTATGTAAAGTACAACTGGTTTCACAAGGAACAGCATAAGCCTTTCAAGGAGGATGCCTTCAACCAAGCGAACTTCTACTACAACAGGGATGATGACTATTATGTCTGCCCCATGGGACAACACATGGAACCTTGTGGACAACGGCAAACGAAAAGTGACTCCGGCTATGTGTCTGTCATTACATTATATAGAGCACAACGATGTGATGGATGTCCGCTTGGAAGTCTCTGCAAGAAATCCAAAGGCAACAGAACCATATATGTCAACCATAAACTGAATGCATATAAAAAGGAAGCCTTCCTGCTACTAACGTCTGAAGAGGGCTTGAAACACAGAAGCCAGCGACCGATAGAGCCGGAAGCTGTATTTGGGCAGATGAAGGCGGATATGCATTATAAGCGATTCAGGCATTTTGGAATGGACAAGGTTTACATGGATCTAGGATTGTTCGGAATGGGATTCAATTTGAAGAAATATTTGGGTATAAAACGATAAAACTCAATTTTGTTTTTTTTATCGTCAGGGATAACTATGCCCTTTTGTGAGCTTTGGGGCTGTTTTGTTATCGATAAAACAAGAAAAGTAAAGTTTCTATACAATATAATAAGATTCCCTTTGTGAAGAAAGACTACGATTCAACTAGAATATATAGAAACACACACAAAAAAAGGGTGCGTCACAGACTTATGACACACCCTCATACTATTGTTAAGTGATGCTTTACCATTCATGCAAAGCTTTTAACCTGATGGTGTATCATTCCATACTTTTCAACAGCTTATTGATACGGGTAGCCATCTGTGGTTGTTCTTTCTTCAGAGTGATGAGCACATCCTTAGCCTTGTCTTTCTGGTCATCCTTGATATATGCCAGAGCAAGATACCATCCAATGGTTGCTGAATTTTGAGCACAGTCAACGTCTGTGAGGCGTTTGTCATATAAAGCTTGGAGTTCAGTGATAACCTTTGTCATGTCACGGTCTTTCTTGATGGTTGTTGCTATGGAATCAAGTTTGCTGAGCATGGCTTCATCGCCTTCTCCTCGTTCAGTTAGAGCACCTCCCATGCTGATGTTTTCTGCGACAATGCTATTACGCTGCTGGTAGCCATATTCTGTAAAGCGGAGATAGCCTCCGAATCCCATGTAGATGAGCAAAGATGCAGCAATTGCCATAAACTCTTTCAGGCTTATGATTCTTGCTCGGTGTGAAGAGGCTTTTATCGCTGAATTTAGCTGTTCTGTGAAGGCTTTCTCTTCTTCCTGTCGCTTCTCTTTCATCGTTTTTGCCATGAGTGAGGTAGCCAAGGCACGTTCTTTCAAGCTTGAATCATAGTTAAGATCATCTTTAAATTCTGCTTCTTCTTCCGGTGTCATGTTGTCTCGGATGAAGCGTTCGATTCGGTCATCCTGATCTATTGCGACAGATTCGTTCAGCTGCTCTATGAATGCCTTCTCTTCTTCCTGGCGCTTTTCCCTCATACATTTAGCCATGATGGCTGTTGCGAAAGCTCTTTCTCGCAAACCTGGGTCATTGGCTAGGTTTGTCTTGAAAGCTTCTTCCTCTTCTGGCGTCATCTTGTTTCTGATGAACTTGTCTATCAGTTCGTCTTGCAAGATCGCTTCTTGTATATTGTCCTGCTCCATGATGCTTACTTCTTTAAAATTTTGAATACTTCTGGGAATAAGGATTCAAGTTTATCCTTGAACTTCTTGACGCAGCGCGATTTGGTTGTCTTTACAGAATTGGCATTGCTGAAATTATATTTCTCTGCTACTGCTGTCAGATTCTCCATGTTATCCCAGTATATGCCATGGAAGATTTTATTGCAGTTGTCAGGAAGTTGGGTGATGATCTCTTTCACGGCTTCTTCCATCTTGCTCAATTCAATTTCACCTTCGTGTCCATCGGTGGCGGCTGACATCAGATAGGACAGCTTGTCCATGTTTATGCTACCATCTTCGTTTTCCTGGATCATAGAACTCATAGAGACTTCTCTGGCTGTCTTATCCACCACGATTTTGCCATTTTCATCTTTGTGCTTGGATTTTGGAATCGTCATCTGTCTCTTCCTGATCATGTTCATGGCAGTGTAGTTGCAGATTCCGAAGAAATAGCTTTCAAAGTTTCCACTTTTGCTGGCCAACTTTTCCAGATAGTTGTTTTCTACGTGCATGAGCTTTTCCCACACTCTTGTACATGACTCATAGAAGACATCATCAATGTCTTCTTTAGTTAGAGTATGCTCAAACTTCGAAGCTAGAGCTTTGATTACTTTGGGTCTTAGCTCGACTGCGATTTTGATAAGTTCTGTATTATCTGATGGTACGTTCATATTTAAAAACTTTTTTCGATTACTAAATTCTGATTCATGGGCCACAGTCCTTCTTTTGTGATTAGCTTGTTGAGTTGGCTGATAACCGTACTTGCGTTGGTTGAAAGGCCAAACTTCTTAATCACTTGTGCCATATGGAAGGATAGGGGACCATAGATCTTATTGTTTGCCTTGATTTCTCGATTCAACTGATAGGGACGGCATGCTTCAAAGAAAACGACATGAGAGTTCTGTCTTGTCTTTTGAACTTTATAGTAGTTGGCCGTCTCCAGTTTCTTGGGTTTGAAATACTTGCCTCTTGTAAAGGTGAAACCTTGCATGGTTCCTCTAGAAGGGCATTCATCTTCATCGTCGTCCAGGCCTTTGGAAGCTGTACCGGCATGGCATGCATCAAGAACAGCATAGACAACTCCTTTGGGTCCTATTTTTGTTCTGAGTTTGGTGATCAGCGGAGCAAGGTCATCATCCAGGATATGTTTGTGGCCTTCATAAACTCCCTTTTTGTACACCTTTCTGGCATCTACAGGAATGATGGCTTCGTCCCATCCGTCTGCTTCATCTCCACTGATGTCTTCAACCGGTTGTCCATGTCCGGAGAAATGAAAATAGACGATGTCCCCTTTTTGGGATGTTGCAATTAGTTTATTGATACCCTCTATGATGTTCTTATGGGTAGCTTTTTCATCTGTGAGAGTTGTTACCTTAAATCCCTTAGCTTTCAGAATAGGTGCGAGCAACTTTACATCATTAGCTCCATTGATATTGTTCCACTGATAACCTGTCAGGGCTGTGTCATATTTGGATATGCCCACTAGTAGTGCTCTTTTTTCTTGGGCTTGAAGCCTGAAGAAAAAAGAGCAAACTAGAAGTATGATGAATATTTTCTTACTCATATTGTTTCTTGTTTTGTTTCCAAATTCAATTTTTTGGCAAAAATACAAAAAAATATCGTAAAGGTGAAATTAATTCATACAAAAAATACAGATGCTGGGGAAAAACGGTCTTTACTTTGCTTCAAGGCAAAAGGTTGCCCGAAAGGTCACGGTTGCCGTTGAGCGTGTTTTCACGCTCTATATGATGCAAGATGCCGTCAGAGAGATGACCATATATATGAAGTATCCATACGATTTTTTATTCAGTTACATGCCAGTTACATGCGCCAAGCACTGTTTTAAAGGGCTTTTGTCTGTTTTAGGGCTGTTTCGAGTCGCCCAGTTACATGCCAGTTACATGAGCTATGCCCAAGTGACGACCTCAAATAGCCGAGAACGACCTCAAATAGCCAAATAACGACTTAAAACGACTTAAAACGACTTAAAACGACTTATAACGACCGAATATGCCCATATTATGACTTGACAATCGCAATTATGTAACAAATTAATAATTCAATTCTTGTTCTCCTTTTTCTGTAATAATCCATTGTTTTCCACTAATAGTTTTTGTAATAAATCCTTCTTTCGCTATTTTTCGAAGAAGATTTCCTATTTTTCTCAGTTTCTCGTCCTGAGTTAAACTTGATGGAAAAACATGTTGTAGTCCCTCATAAACGTCTTGACGTTTGAATCCCATACTTCCTGCATTATGAGCCAATTGCAACAATAACTTTTGGATACTATTTTCTGCAAGACCATTTTCTTTTGTATAGTGTCCTATCTGCTTAGTCATTTTGGCAACTTTTAGCGATATAGTATAGTGTGGTGCACGACCTTCTATCAAACCCTTTTCATGAAGATGTTTAGCAGCTTCCTTGGTGATAGGATGATGCTTCTGTACTGCGTCTAACCAAAGGCACTCTTTCAGTGACAAAGAGTTATTTGCTTTTAAGAGATTGGTATATTTCTCATCGATCATTTTGCCATAGATGGTTACCCCAACAGTACGATGTTCGTTATCGATGTCGTAATCTGGCATTGGAAAGAATCGGTTGCGTTGCTCTGTGTAGATCTTCTTGATACCACGTCCTACTGTATCAATCATATTGAAATTGACCATGCCCTTGCAAAGACAATCGTTACGATAATGAAATTGAGGACCTTTATGCTCCAGGGCATTTTCTATTGTTCCTGGAATGAAACTGCCACCATTGCCATAATATAAGGTACTAGGACCTTCTACAAAAACAATTCGCTGCTGTAAGGTGTAATCCTGATGTGCGATGGCGTTATGTAATGCCTCTCGTATGGTGTATTCATCATACTGTTTCATGGTGTCTGGGAACAGGGTTCCACCTGGCAACTCACGCATAGTCTTGTTACGTATTTTGCTCAACACCTTATCTACGGTCAAGATGAAAGGTATTGTAAAATGCTCATAATCTTGTACGATGCCTTCTTCATCTTCCCATGTCCAAGTGATTTGTGCTACGGCAGGATGAATCTTTTGGATAGAAAGGGGTTTGCCCAATAGTAGAATGGCTGCACGAGTGAGTTTCCCTTCTCGCATCATCATGCTATTAGCCAAGAACTCTTCTGTACTCCACGCATCTATTTCTTCGGCAGGAATACTTGACGAACGAACTTTTTTGAACATGACTTTAGCTGTAGCTACAGCTAGTTCATCCAAATCATTGATCGTGGCATTTGGTACGAGCTGAGCAGTCCAATCTGGTATTGGTGGCTGTTGGCGGATAGTATCTTGTTTTGCCTGGTTCAGTGGTTTCAGACTTTCGCCATCACGACCATAAGCCACACCTTTCCAGTGCATCACTATATTGCGTGGTGATGCTGGAATCTGGAATAATAAAACTCGTTTGCCTTCGATATCTAAAGGTACAATATCTCTAAAGATAAGGTTGTCGGTGGTATGTTGAGACATATCTTGCTTCAAACGGTTGAGCGCAACTTCACCATCCTTGAATGTTGTACCGATAATCTGATGTTTTTTGTCCCAAACGCCAAATACAATCCAAGCAAACTCATGGTCACGTAAGTTTGCTTCATTGCTAAGAGCGGAGAAGTATTTGCCCAACTCATCGATATCAAAGTTGGTCTCTGCTTTCTTAAATTCGACAACCTCATTTTCTGAGTGTTCCCAAAGCTTGTTGAATATCTCTATATATTTTTTCATTGTCTCCTTCTTTATTATTCCTAAATGAGCCTACTTAAAAGTAAGGCATTGTCTTAGGACACATTTATATTAAAACAGCTACAAAGATAGCATTTTTCTTTGGAAATAGGGTATATATTCAGGAGGAAAATGTATTTTCTTTGTGATTTTTTCAGTTTTGGGTGAAAATCTCTATGTATGGGGATAAACTAAAGTGGTGTGTGTAATCGCAAGAAATAGTGTGAAAGTATGTGAAATGATACCTTGCTTTTGGCTGTTACTATAGATTAGCATTGAAATATGTTGCCAAAATGTTGCCAAAAATAGAAAATGAAAAATCCTAACCGCTTATTATCAAGCAGTTAGAATTTTCTTCGGTGCGCCTGATAGGACTCGAACCTACACGGCCTGAACCACTAGATCCTAAGTCTAGCGCGTCTACCAATTTCGCCACAAGCGCATTTGCGAGTGCAAAGATACAATATTTTTCTGAATAAAAAGAAGAAATATGCAAAAAAAAGCGGAATTGCTTGTTTTTTACGAGAAATAATGCTACTTTTGCAGGCAAGCTATAATATGCAGGCAAGCTATGGCAAGCTGTAATATGCAGATAAACTTTAGATAACATAACAAATGAACACAAGACATCTATTATTGTGGGCATCTCTTGCTTTGACGATGCCCCTTGCCGCGCAGACTCCTCAGGAGGATTTCAAGCGCGACATTACCCTTTCGGGTAGCAACTATGTGGCTTATCGTGGTCCTCAGAAGCAGTTGACTCCTGCTCCTAAGGGATACAAGCCTTTCTATCTGAGCCACTATGGCCGTCATGGCTCCCGCTTCATGATTGGCAAGAAGGCGTATGATGTGCCTTATTTCTCTCTGCTCAAGGCGAAGCAGGAGGGCAAACTGACTGCCAAGGGCGAGGAGACGCTGGAGAAGGTGAAGATGATTCGCAAGGAGGCGAAGGGGCGTGATGGCGAACTGACTCCGCTCGGTGCCCTGCAGCATCAGGGCATTACCCGAAGAATGATGGAGAGATTTCCTGAGATCTTTGCCGGTAATACGAATATCGAGGCTCGAAGCACTTTGGTTATCCGATGCATCCTCTCTATGGAGAACGGTTTGCAGCAGATGCTCCGCATGAATCCTAAGCTTCATATCTTCCATGATGCCAGCGAGCATGATATGTATTATATGAACCAGGGCGACAGATACCTGGATAGCTTGAAGAATAGCGTGGGCATCAGGGTAGCGCAGCAGGAGTTTGCCCAGAAGCACGTTAACTGCAGTCGCCTGATGAAGGAGCTTTTCAACGACCCTGCCTGGGTGAAGCAGAACATCAACCAGAGCGACTTGAACAGAAAGCTTTATGAGATGGCGAGCTCTATCCAGGGCACGGAATTGAGGGGCAAGGTTTCGCTCTACGATCTCTTTACCGAGGAGGAGCTGTATCAGAACTGGCTGAATGCCAACATCTGGTGGCAGATGGCTTATGGTAATTCGCCTTTTACGGGCAATGTGCAGCCGTTCTCGCAGCGCAATCTGCTGAGGGATATTATTCAGAAGGCGGATAGCTGCATTGCTTTACCGCATCCGGGTGCTACCCTGAGATATGGCCATGATACGATGGTTACTCCGCTCACCTGTTTGCTGAATTTGAACGGGTATGGCGAGGAGATTAAGGACCCGGAGAAGATTGCTTCTCAATGGTGGGATTACAAGATTACGCCGATGGCTACGAATCTGCAGTTTGTTTTTTATAGAAACAAGGCGAATGATGTGCTGGTGAAGGTGCTGCTCTGCGAGGATGAGGCTACGCTTCCTATCAAGAGCGACATGGCGCCTTATTACCACTGGAAGGACTTCAGGGAGTATTGCTTGAAGAAGCTGGATGAAGCAAAAAAGGTAAAAAAGTAAAAAGATAAAAAGAAGCCTTTAAATAAAAAAGGGGCTAAAGCAGCGATGCTTTAGCTCCTTTTTTATTATTGCTTTGAAAGCCATTCTCTATCCTTGTCGTCTTCTGTGAAATCCTTGTCGGAGAAGAGGTTGGTTTGGCCGGTTAGCTCGTCGATGACTTGCTGCTCGCTCTTTCCGGCATCGGGATCCAGGTTTTCTCTTGGCTCCTCGGCGCCTTCCTGCTCATCTGAGGCATCATCGTTGGATGGCTCTTCTGGGTCAGGGAATCTTGTTGGTTCCAGTTCCTCGATGCTTTCTATCTTCCAAGTGGTGAGGCGCTTGCCTTTTGCCTTGAAGCTCTTTTGGGCGATAAACTGCTCGGCATCGATTTCCTCGGCAGGACGCATGGCATCCGCTCCGCCATAGGTAACCTGAAGACGAGGGAATGGCGTGTCGGTGAGCAGGATGAGCTGACTGTTAGGGTTCTCTCCCAGGCAGTTCTGATGGCGCTTGGTGGCATCCATCGTAAATCGCTTGATGTATGGATAACCCTCGTTGTCGGCATCATAGAGAATCGCCGTCCATACCTTGTGCTCGTCCCATTTTTCCAACTTCAGGATGTTGTCCTCGTAGTGGTTGTTCACATCGAAGTTGGTGATGTAGAACTCGCCGTTGTCCAATACCACCAGGATGGCATCGTCGTCGTTGAATTCACCCAGGAATCTTCCGTTTTCATCGTAGTTGATGCGGTTTACATCCGGGTCGAACCATACCTTTCTTCCGCCCAGCGTACTGTGGCCGTGGCTCTTCAAGCCGATGCGGCGGATGGTGCGCTTGGTAAGCAGATTGCCCTTGGCGGCTCTGCCCTTGATGAGGATATCCGAGAAATCCTTCTCCAGGAAAATGCTCTGGCGCTTGCGGCTCAGGTCAGGTTCCAGCGTCACCTTGATGATTTCTGCCTCGCCGTTAGGGTTGGCTGTGAAATAGATGATGCGGCTTCCGGCTGTGCCCTGGGTGATGTCGTAGAGCTTGTCGCGCGTCATGGCGGTTACGTTGAATCGCTTGATGAAGTAGTCGCCCTGCTTGCCGTCGCGATATACACAGTTGTAGATGGTTCGCTTGTCGTTCTTCTTGAACACCTGCACGTGGAGGATGTTCTTGCCCACGAATATCTTGTCTGCTACCTTGGTAACCTTGAATTTTCCGTCCTTGTAGAAGATGATGATGTCGTCGAGGTCGGAGCAGTTGCATACGAACTCGTCTTTCTTCAATCCCATTCCCACGAAACCTTCCTGTCGGTTGATGTAGAGTTTCTGGTTAGCCTCCACCACCTTGGTTACCTCGATGGTATCGAAGTTGCGGATTTCCGTCTTTCTAGGATGCTGCTTGCCGTATTTTCCCTTCAGATATTCAAACCAGTTGATGGTGACATCGGTCATGTGAGCCAGGTCGTTCTCGATTTCGGCAAGTTCTGCCTTGATTTTCATCAGCAGTTCGTCTGCCTTATCCTTATTATATTTAAGGATGCGCTGCATCTTGATTTCCAGCAGCTTGAGGATATCCTCCCTGGTTATCTCTCGATGGAAGGCATATTCCACCATGCCCTTGCCATCCACTTCGGCGGTGAAGAGCTTGTCCTTGAACGGCTCCAGCTTGGAATCGATGAATGCCACTACCTCGTCCTGACTCTTGCTCTGCTCGAACTTGCGCTCCTTGTAGATGCGCTCTTCGATGAAGATGCGTTCCAAGGATGAGAAGAAGAGCTGCTCTTCCAGTTCGCCTTTGCGAATCATCAGTTCGCGGCGCAGCAATCCCATGGTGCGATCTACGCTGTGGCGAAGAACATCGCTGATGGTGAGGAACTTCGGCTTGTTGTCCTCGATGACACAGCAGTTGGGCGAGATGTTGATTTCGCAATCGCTGAAGGCATAAAGGGCATCCATGGTTTTATCGGAAGATGTGCCTGGAGCCAGATGCACGAGAATCTCTACGTTGGCAGAGGTGACGTCTTCTATCTTTCTTGCCTTGATTTTTCCCTTTTCCACCGCCTTGGTGATGCTTTCGATGAGGCTCACCGTGGTTTTGCTGTATGGAATCTCGGTGATGACGAGGGTCTTGTTGTCGAGCTTATCTATCTTGGCTCTCACCTTCAAGGCTCCGCCACGCTGACCGTCGTTGTATTTGCTCACGTCGATGGCTCCACCCGTTGGGAAGTCAGGGTAGATGGCAAAGTCCTCTCCCCTGAGGTAGTGGATGGCAGCATCGCAGAGGTCGTTGAAGTTATGTGGCAATACCTTGCTGCTCAATCCCACGGCGATACCCTCGGCACCCTGTGCCAGGAGCAGCGGGAATTTAGCCGGCAGGGTGATAGGCTCCTTGTTGCGGCCGTCGTAAGAGAGTTGCCAGTCGGTGGTTTTCGGGTTGAACACCACGTCGAGTGCAAACTTCGAGAGTCTTGCCTCAATATAACGGGGTGCAGCCGCACGGTCGCCCGTGAGGATATTTCCCCAGTTTCCCTGCGTGTCGATGAGCAGGTCTTTCTGTCCCATCTGCACCAGGGCGTCTCCGATGGAAGCGTCTCCATGAGGGTGGAACTGCATCGTGTGTCCCACGATGTTGGCCACCTTGTTGTATCTTCCGTCGTCCATGCGCTTCATGGAGTGGAGGATGCGTCGCTGTACGGGTTTCAATCCGTCTTCGATATGCGGCACTGCTCGCTCCAGAATTACATACGACGCATAGTCGAGGAACCAGTTCTGATACATGCCGCTGAGGTGGTGTACGGCGGATGCATCGAATCGGTTCACCGGCTTATAGTCGGAATGTTGTTCCTGAGCATCAGAATTCCCCAAATCATCCGGATTTTGGCCTTCCAGCTCGTTTTTATCTTTAATTTCGTCGCTCATATATCGCTTTTAATACTTATTTTATTAATTTATGGCAAAAATACAACATTTTTTCGAGAAAAAGGCTTATCTTTGCAGAAAATTTAAGAAAAATAAGATTTAATCATGGCACAAGAAGATGTTTTTAAGAAAATTGTAAGCCATTGCAAGGAATATGGCTTCGTGTTCCCAAGTAGTGAAATTTATGATGGCTTGGCTGCCGTTTACGACTATGGTCAGAACGGTGTTGAGCTCAAGAACAATATCAAGCAGTACTGGTGGCAGAGCATGGTATTGTTGCACGAGAACATTGTAGGTCTCGATGCAGCTATCTTCATGCACCCTACAGTATGGAAGGCTTCTGGTCACGTTGATGCCTTCAACGACCCATTGATTGATAACCGCGACTCTAAGAAGCGTTATCGTGCCGATGTGCTCATCGAGGATCACATGGCTAAGTATGAGGAGAAGATTGCCAAGGAGATTGCCAAGGCTCAGAAGCGCTTCGGCGATAGCTTCGATGAGGCTCAGTTCCGTGCTACCAACCCTCGTGTTCTGGAGAACCAGAAGAAGTTTGATGACCTCCATGCCCGCTACACAGAGGCTATGCAGGGTCCTAACCTCGAGATGTTGAAGCAGATTATCGAGGACGAGGGTATCGTTTGCCCTATCAGCGGTACCAAGAACTGGACAGACGTTCGTCAGTTCAACCTGATGTTCTCTACCCAGATGGGTGCGGCAAGCGATGCTACAAGCAAGGTTTATCTCCGTCCTGAGACAGCTCAGGGTATCTTCGTAGATTATCTGAGTGTTCAGAAGACCGGTCGTATGAAGTTGCCATTCGGTATCTGCCAGATTGGTAAGGCATTCCGCAACGAGGTGGTTGCCCGTCAGTTTGTATTCCGTATGCGTGAGTTCGAGCAGATGGAGATGCAGTTCTTCTGCCAGCCTGGCACCGAGATGAAGTGGTTTGAGTATTGGAAGAAGGTTCGCTTGGCATGGCACGAGGCTCTGGGCATGGGCAACGAGAACTACCGTTACCACGACCACGAGAAGTTGGCTCACTATGCTAACGCTGCTACTGACATCGAGTTCAAGATGCCATTCGGCTTCAAGGAGGTGGAGGGTATCCACAGCCGTACCAACTTTGACCTTTCTCAGCACGAGAAGTACAGCGGCCGTTCTATCAAGTACTTCGATCCAGAGAAGAACGAGAGCTATGTACCTTACGATGTGGAGACCTCTATCGGTGTAGACCGTATGTTCCTCAGCGTGATGTGCCACTCTTACTGCGAGGAGAAGTTGGAGAATGGTGAGACACGTGTAGTATTGCGCCTGCCAGAGGCATTGGCACCAGTGAAGTGTGCCGTGTTCCCATTGGATAAGAAGGATGGCCTGCCAGAGTTGGCTCACGAGATTGTGGATGAGTTGAAGTTCCACTTCAATACCCACTATGGCGATCCTAAGGATTCCATCGGTAAGCGTTACCGCCGCCAGGATGCCATCGGTACTCCATTCTGTATCACCGTTGACCACGAGACACCTAAGGATCACAAGGTAACTTTGCGTTATCGTGATACCATGGAGCAGGAGCGCGTAGCTATCTCTGACCTTCGTGGCATCATCGAGGATCGTGTAAGTATCACCAGCGTATTAAAGAAACTTGGTAATGAAATTAAGAAATTCTAAATATCTCTTCTTGCTCGTGATGGCAGTGTTCGCCCTGTCATCATGCAGCGAGAACGATGACTCCTATGATGCGTATGCCAACTGGCAGGAGCGCAACGAGCAGGCTTTTGCCGATACGCTGGCTTACGCAAAGAAGATGGGAGAGAGCCAGGGATGGTATGTGTACCGCAACTGGAGCCTGGAGAACCAGACACCAAACAAGGATGTCAACGGCGTGAATGTGCCGCTGACCTACAAGGATTGCGATAACATCATCGTTCATGTGCTCGAAAAGGGTGAGGGCACCACAAGCCCGATGTACACCGACTCCGTGAGGGTGAGCTATCGTGGCAGCCTGATTCAGACTACTGATAAGGATGGCAGCGTGAATGCGGGATACGTGTTTGATAAGACCTTCGAGGGTACTTACAACAAGCAAACCGCCATGCTTTCTACCTTTGCCGTCAGCAATGTGGTGGATGGCTTTGCCACAGCCTTGATGCGCATGCATCCGGGCGACCACTGGATGGTTTATATCCCATACCAGTTGGGTTATGGTTCGAGCACCAGCAGCAGTTCTACGATTCCTGCCTATTCGATGCTTCGCTTCGAGATAGTGCTGGATAGCTACTTCTCCAAGTGATATTCAGTGTGATTACACCTTATTATATATAGGGGAGGTGTTCACCTTATTATATATAGGAGATTTTCCACCTTATTATATATATAAGGAGATATATGGGGCGTTCCCAGGTATGCCGGCAAGGCAACCTGGGAACGCTCTTTGTGTTAACAAGCATTTCGTTAGTGTTAACAAGTGTTTGTGTTCGCACACAATTTGCTGACTTACGTCAAAAAATGTTAGTTTCATGCATTTTTTTCGGGAAAAGTATTGTGGTTTCAGAAATTTGTTGTACCTTTGCATCAGAAAAAATAAGTTTTAGGTTTTTAGTTAGGTAATAGATTTTATTAGGTTTTAGTTGTTAGGTAAAAAATAAGTTAAGATTGTTGTTCATAGGTTAGGTTTTTAGTTTAGGTAAAATTAGATTGTTTATTCAAAAATGGGTGTTAGTTAAGGTATAGAAAGATTGATTTATTCAAGGATGACAAAAACAGTACTGTTCTGCTACAGCGGAAGTAAAGTTTTGGGAAAAACAAAGGTACGACAAATTTTAAATTTAAATAGAAAGTGGCGTTCCTCTTTTGAGGATCGCCACTTTTTGTGTCATTTCATTAAAAGAGAAAAATATGTTATTCAAGAATAAGACAGATTATCTGATGGAGTCGATTCGCAAGGGAAGGGCGATGACTCGAAGGGAGAAACTCAACCTCATCGTGGGGTTGAGCGTGCCGTCCATGCTGGCGCAGATTTCCACCGTGATGATGTTCTTTATCGATGCATCGATGGTGGGACATCTGGGAGCAGAAGCCTCGGCTAGCATCGGACTGATTGAGTCAACCACTTGGCTCATCGGAAGTTTGCTTTCGGCAGCTGCCACGGGGTTCTCGGTGCAGGTGGCTCATTTCATCGGTGCCAACGATTTCAGAAAGGCACGCCAGGTATATCGCCATGCCCTGATATGCGGTTTGGCGTTCAGCCTGATGCTCACCCTGGTGGGTGTGGGCATCCATGGCTATCTGCCCTATTGGCTGGGTGGCGGTGACGACATCGCTCCTTTCTCATCGAAGTATTTCCTGATATATAGCCTCGTGCTGCCCTTCGTGTTCCTTTATCACATCTCCGAGATGATGCTCAAATCGGCAGGCAACATGCATACGCCCAGCGTGATGGCGGTGTTGATATGTATCAGTGATGTGGTCTTCAACTATCTCTTCATCTATATCCTGAAGATGGGCGTGGTGGGAGCCGCCTGCGGCACGGCGATGGCCTACTTCTGCATCTCGCTGCCCAATCTCTGGATTTCGGCATGCAGCAACAAGATTCTGAACCTGCGGCAGGATAAAGAGCCGTTCCGCTGGGTGAAGAGCTACGTGAATCATGCCTGTCAGATAAGCATCCCGATGGCCATCCAGAACATCCTGATGAGCGGAGCGCAGATAGTGAGCACCATGATAGTGGCGCCATTGGGCAATATCGCCATCGCTGCCCATTCCTTCGCCATCACCGCCGAAAGTCTCTGCTACATGCCGGGTTACGGCATCGGCGATGCGGCAAGCACCCTGGTGGGACAGACGCATGGAGCCGGGCGCATCGACCTCTGCAAGAGCTTCGCCTATCTCACCGTGGGGTTGGGCATGAGCGTGATGGCATTGATGGGCGTGGTGATGTTCGTCTTTGCACCCGAGATGATAGGCGTGCTGTCGCCGGTGGAAAGCATCCGCGAACTGGGCACCCTCTGCCTGCGCATCGAGGCTTTCGCCGAACCGTTCTTTGCGGCGAGCATCGTTACCTATAGTGTCTGCGTGGGAGCGGGCGATACGAAGAAGCCTGCCGCCATCAATCTGGGAACGATGTGGCTGGTGAGGCTCACCCTTGCCTACGGGCTTTCGAAGAGCTACGGATTGGAGGGCGTATGGATAGCCATGGCCACGGAGCTTACGCTGAGAGGATGCCTCTTCCTGGTGCGCCTGTTCAGAGGTTCATGGCTGAAGAGCTTTAGAGTTGATAGTTTATAGTTAAAAGTTGATAGATTTGCAGGTATTTGGGAAGATAATCTCCCAAATACTTGCAAATCATTTTTATTTTGAGTAATTTTGCAGTCGAAATAACTGATAATGCATATTTATTAATATTCAGCAGAGAAAAAATGAGATTAAAGAAGATTTTCGCAGCGGCGCTGCTGCTGCTCTCTGTGGGAAATGCGACGGCACAACAGATGCCTCCTATCCCAGTGGACAAGAATGTAAAGATAGGCCATCTCGACAATGGATTGACCTACTACATTCGTCATAATGCTTTCCCTGAGCATGTGGCAAGTTTCTACATCGCTCAGAAAGTGGGTTCTATCAATGAGAATGATGACCAGCGCGGTTTGGCTCACCTTCTGGAGCACCTCGCCTTCAACGGTACCGACCACTTCAAGGGCAATTCCCTGCAGGATTACCTGCAGAGCATCGGTGTGGAGTATGGCAGAAACCTGAATGCCTATACCAGCATCGACAAAACCGTTTATTACTTCACCGATGTGCCTACCACCCGCACCTCGGCAGTGGATTCCTGCATGCTCATCCTCAAGGATTGGAGCAACGGCATCTCGCTGACCAAGGAGGCTATCAACGACGAGCGCGACGTGGTACACAACGAGTATCGCATGCGCATGGTGGGTCAGCAGCTCATGCTGGAGCGCAATCTGCCTAAGCTCTACCAGGGCGATAAATATGGCTATCGCATGCCTATCGGATTGATGAGCGTCATCGACGGATGCAAGCCAGAAACCCTGCGTGCCTACTATCGCAAATGGTATCGCCCAGATAATCAGGCTATCATCATCGTGGGTGATGTAGATGTTGACCATGTAGAGGCTCAGATCAAGAAGCTCTTCTCAGGCATCAAGGTGCCTAAGAATGCAGCCAAGGTGGTGCCAGTGCCAGTGGCCGACAACGATACGGCCATCTACGTAATTGACAAGAACAAGGAGCAGAAGTTCGACATGATCAATATCATGATGAAGAGCGAAGCCTATCCTGATTCGCTGAAAGGCGATATGAACTATCTGGTAGAAGGCTATGTGCGCGGCGTGGTAAGTTCTATGTTCGATGCCCGCCTGTCAGAGCTGGCACGAGAAGAGAACTGTCCGTTCCTGCAGGCAAGTGCCGGCATGGGAAGCTATCTCATTTCGAGCACTAAGGATGCCTTCTCCATCTCGGGAGTGGCTAAGCCTGGAATGGTGAAGGAGGCTTATGCAGCTATGCTGCGTGAGGCTAAGCGTGTGCGCGACTTCGGATTCACTGCTACGGAGTATATCCGTGCCAAGGAGAACTTCATGAGCAGCATGGAGACCATGTATGAGAACCGCAACAAGATGAAGAACGAGCAGTTCACTACCCAGTATGTAGACCATTTCACAGACAATGAGCCAATTCCATCGTTGGAAGATGAATATAAGATTTATCAGATGATGGTTCCTAACATCCCTCTCGAGGCCATCAACGGTGCCATGAAGCAGGTGATAGCTGAAACCGACACCAACTTTGTGAGCATGGTGTTCATGAAGGAGGCTGAAGGCGTGAGCTATCCTACCGAGCAGCAGCTTGCCCAGATTGTGAAGCAGGTGCGCGGCGAGAAGCTGGAGGCTTATGTAGACAACGTGAAGCAGGAGCCACTGATGGCAACGCTGCCTCAGGCAGGAAGCATCAAGAAGGTTGAGGAGAACAAGGAGCTCGGATTCAAGAAGCTCACCCTCTCTAACGGAGCCAAGGTGATATTGAAGAAGACCGACTTCAAGGATAATGAAATTCGATTCTCAGGAACAGCCAAGGTGGGTTATTCTGCATTCCAGAACGACCCAGTGAATGCAGCCAATGCTTCTACCGTATGGGAAGTAAGCGGATTGGCCGGTTTCACAGGCAACGACCTGCAGAAGATGCTTGCCGGCAAGCAGGTGAGTGTAGGTCTCACCATGAGTCCGTTCCGTCATGGCATCGCCGGTACTTCTACTCCTAAGGATGTGGAGACGATGATGCAGCTGCTCTATCTCTCGATGACTAACCTTACCAAGGATGAGAAGGCTTTCGAGAATCTGAAGAATACTTATACCACCGTGCTCTCCAACAAGAGCAACAACCCTAACATGGTATATCAGGATTCTATCCAGAGCACCCTCTATTTGGGTAACAAGCTGGCGCTCCTGCCAGAAGCAGAGGATATCAAGAACATCAACTACGACCGTGTGCTCGACATGCAGAAGCAGCTCTATGGCAACGCCAAGGACTTCACCTTCTACTTTGTGGGCAATTACGACGAGAAGGTGCTCCTCCCGCTTATCGAGCAGTATATCGCTTCCCTGCCAAACAAGGGCATGAAGCTGAAGAACCAGAAGATTCCTACAGCCAAGGGCGAGGTGAAGAACATCTTTACCAAGGCGATGGAGAACCCTCAGAGCCAGGCACGCGAGATGTGGTTCGTGAAGTTGCCATCTTATAATCCTAAGACAGCGGTATTGGCAGATGTTGCAGCCCGCCTGTTGGAGATGAAGTATCTGCGCAGCATCCGCGAGGAGCTGAGTGCGGCTTACAGCACAGGTGCATCCTGCGGCTTGTTCTTCGACTACGACGGCAAGGTGGCTCTCACCCTCAACGCCATGGCACAGCTGAATCCAGATAAGGTAGATGTAGCCGTACCTTGCTTCTTCAAGGGCTTGGACGAGACGGTGGCAGCTCCTGATGCCAAGGATCTGCAGAAGGTGAAGGAAATCCTTTTGAAGCAGGCAGGTGTTGATGAGAAGACCAACAGCTACTGGATGCAGGTATTGAGCATGTATGATCTGCACAAGGTAGATACCCACAGCAACTACCGCGAGCTGGTGAAGGCTGTGGATGCCCAGCAGATTTCCAACTTCCTGAAGAACGTGGTGCTGAAGAGCGGCAACCACTTCGAGGTAATCATGAAGGCGGAGAAGAATAAGTAACTTGAATAAGAAGTAAGATATGAAAAAGCCCCGTTGCCAGACGAAACGTTCCGGTAACGGGGTTTTTTACTTTTTCTTTCTTTTCCCAAAAACTACTTTTTCAAATTAAGAGTCATTCTGAAAAAATCTCTCTTCGAAGGATTCAAATCCTTGTCTGCTTCATAAACCTAGAAGAAATTCATCTCTTCTCTTTTTGCTGTGAAGGACTTAATCTCTTCTCTTTTTGCTGTGAAGGACTTAATCTCTTCTCTTTGCCTTAGAGGCAAGGGCCTCGCGGCGATCCTGAAGAATCTTCTGGCACTTGTTCAATGCCTGATTTTCATTACTCGTGTTTACCTTAATTAAATCATTCATAACCTATTGTATTTTTATTAACGCTGCAAAGATATTACATTCTGATAACATTTCGGTACACAAAACGATATTTTTGGGGTAATTATTATTCTTTTTTGATTTAAGTCAAAAAGATGAATCATTTGCACTAGCTTTTGCACGAAAATCAGCATTTGAATAAACCATCTGCACCCCCATCCGTCTATAAATCGTGCAGGGTAATTAGAAGGGATGCTGATGATGAACAGAGGGTGAACAGAAAAAATAGGAAAGCTGGAAGAGAAAAAGGGGATTTCCCTTTGTTATTTCCCGAAAAATGCCGAACTTTGCACCCCGAAAGCGTGAATATCGATATAAGATATATGGTATAAGAATAAGATAATATAGAAAGTAAAAGGAAAGTAAAATGAAAAAGGTAATTCTGACGGCTGCCCTCGTGCTCGCATGCACAGCAGGCAGCAATGCTAGCGCCATGAACGAGGCAGCGCTCAATGCCTCTAAATCGGAGTTGATGCCAGTGAAGAAGACTACAAAGAAATCAACCAAGAAATCTTCTTCAAAGAAATCAACCACCAAGACTACCAAGAAGTCAACTACAAAGACTTCTACCAAGAAATCAACATCTACATCTACAGATGCAACTACTGGTGCTACAACTTCAGCCACAGCTGCTACCACCACATCTACTGCCAACACTGCTGCTGCCAGCAGCAACACTAGCTCTACCATCGCCAATGTATTGGGCGGATTGCTCGGTGCAGCCACAGGCAACACATCTGGCAGCACTTCATCTGCCGGCAGCATCATCGGCGGCTTGCTGAACAACGTAATCGGTTCGGGCACATTTTCAAAGGAAGATCTCTGTGCTCATACCTGGAAGTACAGCAAGCCAGGTTGCGCCTTCACTTCAGAGAACCTGCTTGCCAAGGCTGGCGGCGAGATTGCTGCCAGCAAGGTGGAGGAGAAGTTGAGCACCTATTATAATAAGTTTGGCTTCAGCAGTTCAAATACCCAGTTCACTTTCACCACCGACGGCAACTTCTCTGCGCAGATTGACGGCAAGCCATGGCAGGGCAGCTATACCTTTGATGAGAAGACCCATGCCATCCAGCTGAAGGGACTTCTGCTGAGTGCTTCTGGCTATGCCACCAAGACCACCAATGGCATCAGTCTTCTCTTCGACCAGAAGAAGCTTCTCAACCTCATCAAGATGCTCAGCGCCTTCAAGGGCAGCTCTACTCTCAGCGCAGTGGGTACCATCGCCAACAGCTACGATGGCATGCGCGTAGGTTTCGAGATGACTAAGTAATTTGAAGGATAGAATCCATAACTGAGCCTTCTGTTGAAATGGGTTCAGTAGATGATAAATCGCCCTGTAAGAAGTAAAGCATCTTTAAGCTATGCTTTGCTCTTTGCAGGGCGATTTTTCTTGTTTATTTCACGTTCAGTTTCAAAGTCTTTACATCCTTGCTGTTGGTTCCTATCATAATCTGGAAGTCGCCAGGTTCTATCACGTGCTTCAGATCTGCGTTGTAGAACTTGAGCATATCTGGGGTGATATCAAAGCTTACCTCCTTGCTTTCACCTACTGCCAGATGGATGCGCTGGAAACCTTTCAGTTCCTTTACAGGGCGAGAGATGCTAGCTACCATGTCACGGATGTAGAGCTGCACAATCTCGTCGGCATCGCAGGAGCCATTGTTCTTAACGGTGACGCTAGCTGTAATCTTCTTGCCATCCTGCCATTCGGTAGCCTCCTCATTGCTGATGCCGGCCTCCTGGCTGCTCAGGCGGAAGTTGCTGTATGAAAAGTAGGTGTAGCTCAAACCGTAACCGAAAGGATAGAGCGGACCATTGCTTACATCCAGACAGTTGCTGGCAAACTTGGCAAACTTCTCATTATCGTCTGCTACAGGGCGACCGGTGTTCTGATGGTTGTAGTAGAGAGGCTCCTGACCGGTAGTCTTAGGCATCGAAGTGGTGAGCTTACCCGATGGCGATTTGTCGCCAAAGATGACATCGCAGAGTGCATCGCCCATCTCTGAGCCTCCAAACCATACATTCATGATGGCTGGTACATGGGCTTTCTCCCAAGTAAGAACCGTAGGACGGCCCGCAAAGTTGAGGAGTACTACAGGTTTGCCCGTCTTCAGGAGTTCGGCAAGCAGTTCGCGCTGTACGTCCGGCATCTCCCGGTTGGTACGGCTACCGCATTCGCCGCTCATCTCGGCACTTTCGCCCATAGCACATATAATGACATCTGCCTTTTTAGCTATCTTCAGCGCTTCAGCCTTCATTTCGGCCTCGTTGCCCCAGTTTATCGGCTTGCCGAATTCGCCGTTTTGCTGTAGTTCCTTATTGCGCCAGATATTGCTTCCCTGGGCATATAATAAGGTAGCTTTTCCGGCAAGAGCATGCTCCATTGCCTCCTTGATGGTGGTATATTTAGATGGTGCCTGTGCCACGCTCCATGTGCCGGCTATGTTGTTTCGGGTGTCGGCAAGCGGACCTATCAGGGCTATCTTTCCTTCCTTCTTCAGTGGCAGGATATTGCCTTCGTTCTTCAGAAGCACGAAGGTTTCTGCTGCTACATCGCGGGCTGCCTGACGGTTCTCTGCGGTATAAATCTCGCTCTTGCTGCGCTTGGTGTTGCAGTAGCGGTAAGGGTCGCTGAACAGGCCCAGTTTATATTTCGCTTCCAGAATGCGGCGGCAGGCGATGTTCACATCCTCCTCGCTCACCTTACCTTCTGCTATGCTCTTTGCCAGATGCTTTACGAAGGCGTTGGAGCACATGTCCATATCGGTACCCGCCTTCAGCGCCTGTTCAGAAGCCTCCTTGAGGTCTTTTGCCGTTCCGTGCTGCAGAATCTCGGCGATAGAAGCGTAATCGGTAACCACGAAACCGTTGAATCCCCACTGCTTTCTCAAGACATCGGTCATCATCCATTTGTTGGCTGTAGCAGGTATGTAGTCGATGAGATTGAATGAAGACATCACGCTGCCTACGCCAGCCTTCACCACTGCCTCGTAAGGTGGAAGATACTGGTTCATCATGCGCATGCGGCTCATATCTACCGTGTTGTATTCCTTTCCGCTCTCAACGCCTCCGTACAGGGCAAAATGCTTCAGACAGGCCATGATGCGGTTAGCTCTCAGAATCTCTTCTGTGCGCATATCCACGCCCTGGTAGCCCTGAGTCATCGCTGCTCCCATCACGCCGCTCAGATAAGGATCCTCGCCATTTCCTTCGCTTATTCGTCCCCAGCGGGCATCGAGTGCAATGTCTACCATAGGAGAGAATGTCCAGTTGATGCCGTCGGCACTTGCTTCCTTGGCCGATACTTCGCCTACCTTCTTCATCGCCTCGGTATCCCATGAGCAGGAGAGGGCGAGAGGGATAGGGAACATCGTTTCGTAACCATGAATCACGTCCATACCTACGAGCAGCGGGATGCCCAGACGGCTATTCTTGATGGCGATTTCCTGCAGAGTCTTGATTTTATCGAGCCCTTTGATATTGAAAACTCCGCCCATGTTGCCCTGGGCGATATCGCTGCCTATCTGAGTATCAAGTGCGCCGCCGGTGGTGATGTCGCCAGCTACCATCAGGTTCAGCTGACCAATCTTCTCCTGTAGCGTCATCTTCGCCATCAGTTGGTCGATATACTCCTTCATGGGTAGAATCTTGCCTTTCTTGGTTGTGGCAGTTACTTTTTTCTTAGGGGCTGCGGTATGGGCGATAGCAGGTGCTGCCATAGAACCAGCCAAAAGAAATGTGAGTGATAAAAGTGCTGTTCTCATTGTTTATTATGTTAATTGTTATTTTTGATACTTATTTTTGCAAAGATAATGCAAAAGAGCGCAATGAAAGCTGCTTTCAAATTGCCGAATGCAGCTTATCTTCTGCAAAGATAATAAAAAAGATGATACGATGTGCGATAGAAATGTTAAAATGTGGATGAACTTTTCTTTTTAGATAGGAATGTGTCTGATAATGAGATGGATAAGAAAAATTGAGAATATATAAAAAGTGGATGCGGTATAGACGAAAAATGCGAAGAAATCTATATTTTTTCTATATTAGATTTTGTCGTTTCCGTTTTTTTTATTACTTTTGCACATGAAACCTCATGAAAATAAATCAATCTTAAACGGAATCAAGTTGATGTATCGCATAAATGAATTATGGGGAAAGGCATTCTTCTTCCTGCTCTTTGTCTTGATGCCTCTTTCTCTTGCAGCAAAAACAACAGATAATATAGAGCAGCTTTTTCAGAGTCTGGACAACGCCATTGCCCATTCGGCTGATTATGTGAAGGTACGTGAAGCCCGAATTCGCGATTGGGAGCAGAAACTGAAGACCGCCAGGCGCCTAAGCAGTAAGTATGATGCCTGCTTTGCGCTCTTTGAGGAATACCGCTCCTACAAGAACGACATGGCGCTGAAATACATCAACCAGTGTATGGAACTTGCCTTCAGAATGGGCGATAAAAAGAAGGTGGGGAATGCCAAGGCGCTGCTTGCTTTCCAGGAATCTACCACGGGCGATTATGCCGAATCGTACGACCTGCTGAAGTCTGTCAATATCGCTGATCTTGATGCTGAGGGCAAACGCAACTACCTCTGGGCTTGTCAGCACCTGTATGGCGAGATGGCATATTATTCCAACGTTCCTTCCTTGAAGAAATATTATGCCGGCAAACATAATGCCTATCAGGCTGCAATAGACAGCACATTCAGCCATGATGATGACCTTTATCTGCAGATGCAGGAGGTGAGGGCACGCGATGCAGGCAATATGAAGGAGGCTTTGCGATTGAGCGATAAGCGGCTGGCGATGACGAAACCGGGCACCCATCAGTATGCCATTGTACAGTTTTATCGCGGCTTGACCTACAATCAGTTTGGCGATGAAGAACAGTTCCTCCGCTGCCTCTTGCGTTCTGCTATCTGCGATGTCCAGTTGGCTGTGATGGACCAGGGGTCGCTCTGGGAACTCGCCAATCTGCTCAACGCCGAACCAGGCGAGCAGAAGCGCTCTCATGAGTATATCAAGTTTGCCTGGAAGTCGGCTACCGTTTTCAATACGCCTATCCGCAGCCGCCAGATCATGCCTGTGCTCACGCAGATTGAGGAGGGATATCAGAAAGAACTTTCTTCGAGCAACCAGCATCTGCGGCTCATGGTAGCGTGTTCAGCCTTGCTTCTCTTTGTGGTTATGCTCTTGCTCTACTATGTCAACAAGCAGCGCAAGCGCATTGCTGCTGCCCATCATAAGCTGAAGGAAACCAACCATGCCTTGCAGTTGGCAAATGAGCGTCTTAACGAGATGAACCAGTCGCTCAACGAGATGAACCAGTCACTCAACGAGATGAACCAGTCACTCAACGAGATGAACCAGTCACTCAACGAGAGTAACAAGATGAAGGAAGTATATATTGGTCGATTCCTGCGCCTTTGTGCCATCTATGTCGACAAGATAGAGACTATGCGCAAGCGAGTAGTGAAACTGGTGAAGGCAAGAGAACTCAACAAGTTGCTGGAGCAGATGCAGGCTGGCGAGGCCTACATGGGCGAGCTGTATGAGTATTTCGATTCCGCCTTCCTGAAGCTCTTCCCTGACTTTGTTGAGGAGTTCAATGCCCTCTTGAAGCCTGAAGAGCGTATCGTGCTCGAAGATGACAGCCGTCTTTCTACCACTCTCCGTATCTTTGCCCTTATCCGTCTGGGCATCGAGGACAGTTCTAAGATTGCCGAGTTCCTTCACTATTCTGTGAACACTATCTATAATTATCGCGCCAAAATCAAGAATAGTGCCATCTGTGACAGGGAAGAGTTTGAGCAGCGTGTGAAGCAGATTGGCATGAAATAATAAGTCAAGCTTTTTTTTGAGTGAATAGAAGTTTGACGCCCTATTTCAAGGCGCCAAACTTTTAAACATGCTGAAGTTTCGCAAGTAAGCTCCTAGCCCGTACTTGAACCACTTGCGAAACTTCAGTAACATGTATAGAGAAGCTGTGTCTCATAAGAGTAAATGCTTCGGGGTAGTCATCATTTTTTTAAAAGAGTTCGAAGGCTTTCTTGAGCTTCAGATTATCGGCTGCATTACCAACAAGAGCTTCAAACTTTCCTGCTTCAGCCTTCCAGGATGAAGAAGCCTCATCGTAGAAACTGAGGGCCTCCTTGCTGATGGTGATGCTGATATCCTTGCTCTCGCCTGGCTGGAGATGAACCTTCTGGAATCCCTTCAGCTCCTTCTGAGGGCGGTCTACCGATGCCTCGACGTCGTGGATATAGAGCTGAACCGTCTCGGCTCCGGCACGCTTACCTGTATTCTTTACGTTTACGGTAAAGGTGATTGTGCCGTCCTGTTTCATCTGTATCTTGTCGCTGCGGAGATTAGAGATGGCAAACTGGGTGTAGCTCAAGCCGTGACCGAATGCAAAGGTAGGCTTGATGCGCTCCTTATCGGTCCAGCGGTAACCTACATAGATACCTTCCTTATATTCCTCATCAATGATGTTGCCCTTCGTGCTGGCTCCACCTTTCTGACGCCAGGTTCCCGGATAGGTATTGAGTGCATGAGCACCTGTTTCCTTCAGCGAGTTGACCCATGTAAACGGCAACTTGCCGCTAGGGTTTGCATCGCCTGTAAGGATGCTTGCAAGGGCTTCGCCGCTCTCCGAACCGATGAACCAGCCCTGTACGATGCCGGCAACCTTAGCCTTCCAAGGCATAGCTACCGCATTGCCCGAGATGTTGACATAAACGAAGTTTCTGTTTGCCTTAGCCAAAGCCTCGATCAGCTTATCCTGATGGTATGGCAACTCATAATGCTTGCGGTCGTGACCCTCACAGTCCTGGAAATCGCTCTTGTTCAGACCACCAAACATGATGACATAGTCGGCTGTCTTGGCTTTCTCTACGGCTTCGGCTATCAGTTTAGCCTCGCTGCGCTTGTCTTCCAGGTTCTGTCCGGTTGTAACGCCATTGTAGTTGCCCGTTACATCGCCCACATATCCGCGGGCATAATCTACCTCGATGCCGTCCTTGCCCAACCGCGTCTTCAGGCCATCGAGAGGCGAAATCTCGCGCTGTACCTTGAGCGAAGAAGAGCCTCCGCCTACGGTCATCATCTTGATGGCATTCTCGCCCACTACCAGCACGCGCTTAGCCTTCTGGGTGTTGATAGGAAGCACATTGTTCCTGTTCTGGAGCAATACGATGCCTTCCTCAGCAATCTGTCTGGCTGCTGCATAATGGCTCTCGGAACAGAGGAAACCATGAGGGCGGTTCGGATTCATCGTGGTGCGATAGAAGAGGCGCAATACGCGGCGCACCTTATCGTCCAGCTCCTTCTGGGTGAACTTGCCTTCCTGTATGGCCTTCATGTAAGGCATGGAGAGATAATAGTTGTCGTAGGCATTGGTAGCGCCCATCGTAAGACCGTCTGTCCAGGTGCCGAACTCCATATCCAGCCCGTTCTTTACAGACTGCTCCAGGTCGTGGGCACCGCCCCAGTCGCTTACTACGACACCATCATACTTCCAGTCGCCCTTCAGAATCTTGTTCAGGGTCCACTGGTTGTGGCAGTTGTGCTCATTCTTATATAGGTTGTAGGCTCCCATGATACCCCATGTCTTACCCTTCTCAACAGCCGCCTTGAAGGCAGGGAGATAGATTTCGTGGAGAGCACGGTCGCTGACGATTACGTTGACCTGATGGCGGTATTCCTCATCGTTGTTCAGGCAATAGTGCTTTACGCAGGCTGATACGCCCTTAGACTGCAATCCCTGGATATACGGCACTACCATGATGCTTGCCAGGAACGGATCTTCGCCCATATACTCGAAGTTGCGACCGTTGAGAGGCGTGCGGTAGATGTTGACGCCAGGACCCAGAATCATGTCCTTGCCGCGATACAGGGCTTCTTCGCCCAATGCTTCGCCATAGATGCGGCTCATCTGCGGATTCCATGATGCGGCAAGACAGGTGAGGGCAGGGAAGGCTACGCAGGAGTCGTTGGTCTGACCAGCCTGTTCCCACTCATCCCACAATACGTCAGGACGCACTCCGTGAGGTCCGTCATCCGTCCAGAAGTCAGGAAATCCCAAGCGTGGTACACCGGCTGATGAAAACTTGCTCTGAGCATGGATGATGCGTATCTTCTCTGCCAGCGTCATGCGGGAGATGGCATCATCGATGCGCTGCTCTACCGGCTTGGTCTGGTCGAGATAGACTGGCAATTGTCTGGTAGTCTGCTGTGCCTGAGACGGAGCGATGGCTGCAACCGACAGGACACATGATAAAATGAACTGTTTCATAAGGAATGAATATTTATTATGGTTTGTTTATTTCTTGCAGTTGTTTGTTATGCACACCGCCTCTCACGTTTTTTGTGCGTTTAGGCGTATATGCTCATTTATCTGCAAAATTACTAAATAAATAATGAAAAAATGATGGGTGATAAGTGAAAAGTGGATGGGTGTAAAAAATATAACTTTTGTAAACCACTGATAATTAGGAAGATAATTAGGCTGCGTGCGCGAATGAAAAGTGGCAGAGTGTGAACACTGAAAAATACTGATGTAACTTTTTAAGGGTGTTCCAGCCTCATTTCCTTTATTTTAATCCATCCACTTTCATGTAGTTGTTAAAAACTGCTAAGTGTCTGAAAATTAACAATATAGATTATTTTAGAAAAGTTTTCTTTCCACTTATCTGTTGAAGGGGCTAGGATTTATCAAAAAATCATATTATATTTGCAATCGAAAACACGGCTTAACGCATTTTATGAAATGCACAGCCGCACAGTCTTATACATTATTATAATAGAGTGAACTAACAAATAGATATTTTTCTAAACTAATAATCGAATATGAAAACAAAAAGTCTATTGCTGGCGACTGCATTATTGATGGCGACGTCAGCGCTCGCACAGAAAAACACCTTCAAAGGTGTCGTGTTGGATGACCTGGGTGAACCCGTTATCGGAGCCACCATACAGGTTAAAGGCGTCAAGGGTGCCGGTGCAATTACCGACCTTGATGGTAACTTTGTCATCGATGCAGATGCTAACCAGACCTTGGTTATTACCTACATTGGCTACAAGGATGCAGAGATTCGTCCTTCAGCCAACATGAAGATTACTCTGAAACAAGACGACAAAGCTTTGGACGAAGTGGTTGTTGTAGGTTACGGTGTTCAGAAGAAGAGCGTGGTAACTGCTGCTATCGCCAAAGTGAGCACCGAAGATTTGGCAGGCAAGAGCCCGGTGCGTGTTGATAACGCATTGAAGGGTCTGGCTGCCGGTGTCAACGTAACCTCTTCTTCAGGTCAGCCTGGTGCATCTCCTAAGGTTCGTATTCGCGGTACAGGTACTATCAACAATTCAGATCCTCTCTACATCGTAGACGGTATGCCTATCGAGGGTGGTCTCGACTATCTCAACCCTAGTGATATCGAGAGTATCGAGGTGTTGAAGGATGCTGCTTCGGGTGCTATCTATGGTGCCCGTGCTGCCAACGGTGTAATTCTTGTTACCACCAAGAAGGGTAAGATAGGAAAGGCACAAATCAACTATAACTTCTCATACGGCTGGCAGAGCGCATGGAAGAAACGTGATGTGACAAGCGCTACTGACTACGCCATCCTTCAGAACGAGCGTGCAGTGAATGGTGGTCAGGCTCCTATCTATGCTGATCCATACAAACTGACTGACTCTAATGGCAATCCTATCAATGGATTTGGTACTGATTGGCAGGACTTGGTATTCAACGACAATGCCCCTGTACAGAACCATGAGGTAAGCATCAGTGGTGCTTCTGACAAGATCAACTACTACCTCTCCATGGGCTACTACAAGCAGGAAGGTATCGTAGGTGGTAACTACGGACAGAGCAATTACGAGCGTCTCTCCCTGCGTAGCAACAATATATATAATGTGTTGGACGCCAGCAAAGAACGCAACTTCCTCAACAAACTGGATGTTACTGTCAACATGGCTTATACCCGTGTAAAGAGCACAGGTATCGATGCTAATAGTATCTATGGCTCAGTATTGGGTAGTGCCCTCTATCTTGCTCCAACATTGGCTCCTACGGTAACCAATGGCAATGTGGCGAAGAAGTATTATGATGCCTACGAGGATCCTAACACATACGATGCTAATGGTAAAGTGAACGGTACTCGTGATACTTACGAGCTTCTCCGTGATGCCAATGGCAACTATTATACTATCCCAGGTATGGGTGGTACCTATCAGGAGATGAACAATCCTCTTGCCATGATGGCGCGCCCAGCAGGTAAGAACTGGTCACATAAGTTTGTGCCTAAGTTCTCTATCGACCTCCAGCTCTGGGACAACTTGAAGTATCATTTCACTTATAGTGCAGACCTCAGCTTCTGGGGTACAGATAGCTACATCGCATCCAAGTATTACCTCTCAGGTAATAACTATTCTACCCATACCTCAGCTTACAAGAGCTCTGACAAGGGTATCAACTGGCAGGTAGAGAATACTTTGACTTACGATAAGACTATCGGCAAGCACAGTTTTGCTGTTGTCTTGGGTCAGAGTGCCATGAAGAATAAGAGTGATTATCTGAACGGCAGCCGTTGGAATCTTGTGAATGTAAACAAGCCTTCTATCGACTATGCTACCGGCAACTACGAGCAGACCATCGTGAAGGATGCTGACGGAAAGATCATCTCTGTAGGTGCGCCTCAGATTCAGCATAGCGTATCGGGCGGTAACAACGTGGTACATGCCATCTCTTCACTCTTTGGCCGTTTGAGCTACAATTACGATGAGAAATATATGCTCCAGGCTACAATCCGCCGAGATGGCTCAAGCCGTTTCGGACCATCTCATAAATATGGTACCTTCCCATCAGCTTCTGTTGGTTGGAACATCATGAACGAGAAGTTTATGGAGGGCACCCGCGACTGGTTGAGTAACCTCAAGTTCCGTGCCAGCTGGGGTAAGAATGGTAATGATAATATCGGAGACTTCCGTTATACCGTATTGACCTCTATGGGCAACAACGTGCTCTTCGGAAAGAACGCTGTCAAGTTTAATGGTTCTAAGGCGAATGCCACAGCCAATGAAGACTTGAAGTGGGAGGAGAGCGAGCAGACTGATATCGGTCTCGACTTCGGTTTCTTCGGCAGTGCGCTGACCTTCTCTGCTGACTATTATGTAAAGAAGACCAACGGTATGTTGATTACTATGCCTATCCCAAGCTACGTAGGTGAGACCAAGCCAATCGGTAACGTGGGTGATATGAAGAACTCTGGTCTTGAGTTTGAGCTCGGCTATAAGTGGCACATCTCTGATGCTCGCTTCAATGCCAAGGCTAATGTTACCTATCTGCACAATGAGTTGACCAACCTGGGTAATGATACTGGTTACATCGACCTTGATAGCTTCCAGGGTATCTCTGGTGGTGGCACTCGTGGATCTAACGGTCAGCCTTTCCCATACTTCTATGGTTATAAGACAGCTGGTGTGTTCCAAAATATGTCAGAGGTTCAGGCTTACGTAAATAAGGATGGTAACATGATTATGCCAGATGCCAAACCAGGTGATGTACGTTTCGTTGATGTAAATGGTGATGGTAAAATCGATCCAGACGACCGCACCAACATCGGTAATGGTACACCTTCATGGACCTTCGGTTTCAACTTCAATGCAGAGTGGAAGGGCTTCGACCTCAACCTCTTCTTGCAGGGCGTAACGGGTAATAAGGTATTTGATGCAACCTATCGTACAGATGTGTTCTCTGGCAACTTCCCTACTTGGATGCTCGGCAGATGGACTGGTGAGGGTACCTCCAATAAGTATCCTATTCTGAAGAATGGCGATGCTACCAACTGGCAGGTTTCGGACCTCTATCTTTGCGATGGCTCTTACTTGAGATTGAAGAACATCTCTTTGGGTTACACCTTGCCAAAGCAGTTGACCCAGAAACTCTCTATCAGCCGCTTGCGCTTCTACGTGATGGCAGAAAACCTCATCACATGGACCAAGTACTGGGGCTTCGACCCAGAGATTTCATCAGGTGGTACCTCTCTCGGTGTAGACTATGGTGTATATCCACAGGCTCGCACCTATACCATCGGTTTCAATCTTTCATTCTAACATCAATAACCTCTTAAAACATTGACAATTATGAAAACAAAGAGATATATAGCTTTTGGTATGTTGGCAGCCAGCATCACATTGGCAACCACATCCTGCAGCGATAGCTTTCTAGAGGTGGAGAACCCATCAGGTGAAAACCTCGAAGAATATTATACCACAGATGCCCACATCAATGAGGCTCTGAATGCGGCTTACGATCCTACCCATTGGCCAGACTGGGCTTTGGGACAGTATAATGCCCTCAATATTGATGCCGAGATTATGGGTGATGACTTCTGGGTAGGCGGTTCTAACAAAACCGATAGGCAGGAATGGCACATGCTTTCTAACTATGAGGCAAATTCCAGCAATACCCTTAGCTCACTTTGGACAGTGGACTATTCAGGCATCAAGCGTTGCAATGACCTCTTGAAGTACTTGGGTTGGGCAGAGGCTAACCTCACCGCTGTTAACAAGGCATCTTACGAAATGCAGGGCAGAGCCCTCCGTGTGTATTACTACAATAACTTGTGGCACTACTTCGGAAACATTCCTTTCTATTTGGAAAACCTCTCTTCTCCATATACCGCTCCTCAGTTGAGCGCTGATGAGGTATACAACAACTTGATTACTGAGTTGGAGTCAGTCATCAACTCTAATGTATTGCCTATGCGTTGGGATGATGTCAATTGTGGCAGAATGTCACAGGCGATGTGCTATATGATGTATGCCGAGATGGTGATGTATCAGAAAGATACTTCCCGTTATGCCACGGCATTACAGTATATGCAGGAAATCATCAACGACAAGAATGAGTATGGTATCATGGACGACTTTGCTTCTATCTGGAAGAACAGTGGCGAATGGTGCAAGGAGAGCATCTGGGAGGTGAACTATGAGATAGGTTTCAGTGAGCGTTCTTGGAGCAATCCACAAGGTATTGGTGGAACAGTACTTCCTACCTTGATTTCTCCAAACTCATGGCCTGGTGGCGAGGGCTGGGACGCAGGTGCTAACGGCTGGGGATTCATGCCTGTTAGAACTGAGACTTATAATATGTTCGCATCTAATGACAAGCGTCGTGATGCAACCGTTTGGGATTGCCGTGGTGTAGAATATACCAAGCGTTATGAAGATACAGGCTTCTGGCTAGGTAAGTATCGTCCATATACAGAGAATAATGCTACTTCTGGTGATAAGGACTTGAACTACAACAATAATCTCCGTGTGTATCGTGTAGCTGAGGCTTACCTCAATGCAGCAGAGCTTTTGTTGGAGACAGGTGGCGATGCTAATCAGGCTAAGGATTATGTGAATAAGATTCGCAACCGTGCAGGCATCAATCAGCTTACGTCTGTAACCGTGGATGATGTCATCAACGAGCGTCATTTAGAGTTCGTAGGTGAGGGCAAGCGTTACTTCGACTTGGTTCGTACAGGCAAGGCTGCCAGCGTATTGGTACCAGATGAGTATGGCTATCGTACCAATTCTTGGACAGAATCTAAGAAGTATATCCCAATCGCTCAGGCAGAGCTTGACTCAGACCCAGCATTGGTACAAAATAATTATTAACGTTAAGAATCCAACAATATGAAAAAGATATTTTTAAATATGGCGCTCGCCCTCATGGCTGTGCTCATGCTAGGTGCTTGTTCTGCCGAGGAGTTTTCGGGAGCAGACAAGAGTCAAATTCCTACCATGAAAGGAGTGAATGTAGATTGGCAGGTGGACGAGGAAACGAATACTGTTACAGCTTCCGTACAAGATCTGAAAGGTGCTTACCCTTTGTGGTATATCACTTGGAATAATGCCAAGGGCGAGAAGCAGTCAATTTATTCCACATTGCCTACATTGAGCAAGCAGTTTGTCGGCGCAGGTACCTATACCATCTCTTTGCGTCTTGGCAATCGAAATGGTTTCAGTTCTGATGAGGTGAGCAAGACTGTTACTTTCACCAAGTCACAGGTAGATTGGAGTGCTGTAACTTCTAAACTCTGTGGTACACCTGAAAAACCTAAGGTATGGCGTATCGACCGTAAGGCTGCTGGACACCTAGGTTGTGGTCCTTCAGGTTCTGCCGGTACTGCATGGTGGTCGGCTGCAGCTAACGACAAGAAAGATTTCGGAGTCTATGACGACCGAATCATCTTTACTATGGGTGGCGAGACTGGAGGTCGTTATAGCTATAATCCAGGCGAAGATGGCAAAATGTATGTAAACAAGGGTACAACCATTTGGGGAACAGGTGCTGCTGAAGACTTCGATACTGATGTGCAGAAAAATGAAACATCATTCTCTTTAGAGTCTGATTTCTACACACCAGAAGGTGCAAATGAAGAGGTACAGGCCAACTACATCGTTTTGGGAGCACAATCTTACTTCCCTTATATTTCTGACGACTCGCAGTATAATAATGGTAAGTATCGCATCGAGAGTATCACTGCCACCAAACTGGAATTGGTTTTCGATGTTCCTGGGGCTATAGCTTGGCATTTCATCCTTACAAGTACAGAAGACAAGCCAGACGATCCTGATGCTCCAGGGGCTATAGTTGACTGGGATTATAATTCTGAAAACAATTTATGGAAGCCATTCATGGGCATAGAGCCTGCATCATTTTTCTATGCTCCGGGTTGGGCTCAGATTGACAATCCTAAGTTTACTTATAAGGATGGACTCTATACTGTAGAGTTGCCTGCTGCAACATCTGATCAGTGGCAATCTCAGATGGCTTTCGAGACAGATTTGACAGCATCTTTGAGTGATACTTACAATTTCTATTGTGTGCTCAACTCTAGTGAGGATCATCCTGGTGTAACCGTTAAATTGACAGAGACTGATGAAAAGGATGAGGCTGGAGAAACTATCAAAAAGCACGACGATAACTTCTTCTTCGCTGATCGTGTGAAACTAACAGCAGGCGAAGATTATGTCTTCAAGAAGGAAGGTGTAGTCTTACCAAAGAACGATGCCCACGCTTTGAGTTTGGTATTCGACTTCGGAGGTAATGCTGCCAATACTGAAATTTCTGTTGGTAAAATATATTTAGAAAAAGTAAAGAAGTAATCACTATATGATAGGAAAATTAAAAATTTTTGCTCTCATGATGTCTATCTGCTTGCTCTCTTGCAGCAGTAGTTCTTCGGACGACTCGGGTGACAACTCAGGTGGTGATGTGAAGATTTCTTGTTCACAGACGAGCATCAAGGCTCCTGCCAATGGTGGCTCTTACAGCGTGGCTGTGGTGGCATCTACTGGTGGATGGACGGCTGCTGCAGATGAGAACAGTGGTAATTGGGTGAAGGTGAGTGCCAAGAATACCAACAAGGCTTCGGGCATGATTTCAGTCAACGTTGACGAAAATACAAGCAAGGAAGCACGTAATGGTGCCGTCAACGTGAAACTTGGTAGCAAGCAGGTGAGCATCTCCGTGACACAGGCAGGCAAGACTGTTACTCCTATTGAGGGTGGCGAAATGGTGATTCCGGAAGGTTACAAACTGGTCTGGAATGATGAGTTTAACGAAGGCTCAGAGTTGAATAGTACCGATTGGCGTCATGAGGTGCAGAAGTCGGGCTGGGTGAATAATGAACTTCAGAACTATGTGAATGGCTCTGCTGATGGCAAACGCGTAACAGAAATTGCTGATAACCGGCTTTACATCAACTGTTTCAAGGGCAGCGACGGCAAGATTTATTCGGGGCGCGTATATGCTCACGAAAACCAGGGCTGGCTTTACGGTATCTTCGAAGCTCGCATCAAATTGCCTAAAGGTAAGGGCACATGGCCTGCTTTCTGGATGATGCCTTGCAACAATGATTTCGGAGCAAATCCTTGGCCTAAATGTGGCGAGATTGATATTATGGAAGAGGTAGGCGTTAATCCTAACTATACTTCTTCGTCGCTCCATACTGAGAAGTTTAATCACGTGATGGGAACCCAGATTACCAAGGAGCGTCTGACTGCGGGTGCTGAAGACGGTTTCCACGTTTATCGCCTGGAGTGGACTCCTGATTATATCAAGACCTATGTGGATGGTAAGGAACTGCTCAAATTCAACAATGACGGTAAAAATGATGTGAGTTCATGGCCTTTCAATAAACCATTCTATGTTATCCTCAACCTGGCTTGGGGCGGTGATTGGGGCGGTATGAAGGGTGTTGACGAAAGCGCCCTCCCTGTTCAGATGGAGGTAGATTACGTGAGAGTATTCCAGAAAAAATAAAGTGAAACGCTGATTGGTTAAACTGCAAAAAAAGGCAGCTGCAAGCATTTTCACAATGCTTACAGCTGCCATTTCTGTATAATATATATGGAAACTTCTTATTTCAATTCTCTCAAATTTTCAGAAAGCCTCGCTTGTTAAGCGAAGTTCTTCATGTTGGTTCTTGCACCGTATTCAGCGCATCCAGCAACAATCATTGCTAAAATCATTCCTAATACCATCATAATCTTATCCTTTCTCTATATTTATCTGTTATCCAATCTTTACCTTATCAGAAGCTTTATTTGGAAGCATCCTAAGATGCCTCTCAAAGCTTGTTTACTTGCCGAGGCTAATCTTCTTGTTTACATTTACAACCTCTGCAAAAAGAGCAGCTACAACTGCTAATGTCATTCCTAATACCATCATAATCGTTATCCTTTCTTTACTTTAATTATTCGTTATTTATCTTTTCGAGTGCAAAGGTAATGCCTTTTTGTGTACGCACACAATTTTTTAGTCGGAAAATGCAGAAAAGGCTTGATTTCTTGATTTTCATCAAATCTTGTCATGCCAAATGGGGCATAATGGCATATCTTCTTGCAAAGTTGATAGTTCAAGAAAGTTTTTCGCTGTTTATTTATTGAGTTTCATTAATAATGTGTATCTTTGCAATGTTAATTGGAATTTACTTTTTAATCATGAAAGCATTTACATATATCAAGCAGGGAGAGTTTGGCTTCACGGAAAAGAAGAAGCCAACGTTGATAGACTCGCATGATGCCATCGTGCGAGTAACGCTGAGTAGCATCTGCACAAGCGACCTTCATATCAAGCATGGTTCTGTTCCTCGTGCCGTACCGGGAATTACGGTCGGACATGAGATGGTAGGTGTCGTGGAGGAAGTGGGGGAGCAGGTTACCCACGTTAAACCGGGTGACAGGGTGACCGTGAATGTGGAAACCTTCTGCGGAGATTGCTTCTATTGCAAGCATGGCTACGTGAACAACTGTACTTCTCCACATGGCGGATGGGCATTGGGATGCAGAATCGATGGCGGACAGACGGAATACGTGAGGGTTCCGTATGCTACCACAGGACTGAACAGAATTCCGGATTCGGTGAGCGATGAACAGGCTCTCTTCGTAGGTGACATTCTTGCCACTGGATTCTGGGCGACGAGAATCTCTGAAATTACCGAAGAGGATACAGTTCTGATCATTGGTGCCGGACCAACGGGTGTCTGTTGTTTGCTCTGTACCCTGCTCAAGAAACCACGTACCATCATTGTTTGCGAGAAGTCACAGGCCAGAAGGGAATTCATTCTGGAGCATTATCCGCAAGTGATGGTTGTAGAACCTGATGATTGTGAAGCTTTTGTCCTGCGTCATAGCCGGCATGGAGGAGCCGATGTGGTGATGGAAGTTGCAGGTGGGCAGAATACATTCCAGCTTGCCTGGAAGTGTGCCCGTCCTAATGCCATCGTCACCATTGTCGCCATGTATGACAAGCCGCAGATTCTTCCACTTCCTGATATGTATGGCAAGAACCTTATTTTCAAGACGGGAGGTGTTGATGGTTGTGACTGCGAGGAAATTCTGAGTTTAATAGCTCAAGGAAAGATAGATACCACCCCTCTGATTACTCATCGTTTCCCGCTTTCAAAAATAGAGCAGGCATACGATGTTTTCGAGAACCGAAAGGATGGTGTCATCAAGGTGGCGATATTTCAGGGATAAAATAAATTTGGAGAGGCTCACTTGCAACATCGCAAGTGAGCCTCTCAATGTATTTCCCGATGCTTATGGAATGATATTCAGATATAATCTTCTCTTCCTATTTAACTTCAACCCCGAGTGGAGTTTTCAGCGCATCCAGGTATTCCTTGATGCGAATCTGCCATTCGGCGTAGCTCTTCACATCATATTTGCTCCATGCTGCACCGAAGTAATAGCTGTACTTTTCTCCATTCTTTAAGCCGCGCTTCAAGCCGAGCGCATGACCGGTGGCACCATCGTGCTTCTTGTCGAAGAGCTGGTAGTAAGTGTTGTCGATGCCCTCATGGAAGAGTACACCCACGAAAACCTGCGAGTTGTTCACCTCGATGTTGTCGGTAGGGTCGGCATAGCTTACGTAATCCTTGGCAAAGGTCTTGCTCTCGGTATCTTCCTCATGGATAGGGAAACCGGTGGCGAAATCGGTAGGAGTGGTCAAGCCGTCATACCATACGGTCATCTTGTTGAAGTTGCTGCCCTTGTCGAGCGAGATGATGCGATGCTCCACCACGTTCTTCATATCGCCCACGGTAGATGGATTGTAAGTCAATTCCACGGTAAAGCGGAGCGGACCGTTATCCAGAATCCTGTAATCCTTATAGCAGTAAGGCAATACCTGGTTCTTGCCTACCATGAGGCTTGGTGCACCCAATCCCAGGGTAGCACCCACGCGATAAGGGTCGAGGCCGTTGCCATGGTCAAGATGGAAGGAAGTGAGGATATCCACCTCTTTTGATTCTGCCTGAAGAGACTTGATTTGCTTGGCAAGGGCTGCAGCCTTTGCTTTGTTCTTCTCAGCCTTCTCCTGCTTCTGCAGAGCTCTTACCTTGGCATCAATCTTATCACCCTTGATATTTCCGTTCATATCCTTTACGTATCGCTCGTAAACCACGGTGTCGGGGGTATTCTTCACCCATACATCGGTGCCGAAGGAGCGTTCGCCGGTGCGCTGCAGGGCAGGGCCATATACACGATAGGCGCATCTGTCGTTTTCCCAGGCGATATCATCCTTTCTTATCTTATAGAGAGCACCGGTAGCCCATACCTTCTGCTGGTAAGGTTTGCCGATGGTTACGTAGTAGGTGGCGGAACCGTTAGGGCGCACGCTGGCATCGATGAGCAGATAGCCATTGTGGGTAATCTGCGAACCAATCTGCTGTCCGCGCTTATTCTTCACGATGTAAGCCTCGCCCTTTTTAGGGGCTGCATTGCCCAGTTTTGCCTTCACCTCGTTCATGCTCAGAGAGATAAGCTCCGTGCGGGGGGCGGAAGTAGGGTTGTTCACCACGATGGTGGCTTGTTGAGCGTGGCAGTAGTTAGAACCTGCCAATGCCAGGAGCATCATCAGGCTTCTTTCCGTGATGCCCTTCATCATTTTTCCATGAATTTTTTTCATTTTGATCTGTTTATTTTAAATTCTTTATTTTATAAATACGAATGAATAGTTGCTGATACTTAATAAAGATTTCTCGCAGATTTCATAGAAACCTGCGAGAAATGCCTTTTTATTCTTCTATAATAGAAACCTGCATGCTGATATCCTCCTTAGGTCTATCTCCACGCATGGTTTCGCAGTTCTGAATCTTCTCTACCACATCAAGGCCTTCCTCCACCTCGCCAAATACGGTATACTGGTTGTCGAGGAATGGGGTGCCGCCCACCTCGGTGTACGCCTTCTGCTGCTCCTCGGTAAACTTAGGATAACCCTGCTTCTTGCAGCGCTTCTTGGTTTCATCCACCAGTTCATCCTGCAGCTTCATCAAGCCCTCGCGGTCGCGGTTGCGTCGGAAGTTCATAATCTCATCATGATGCTCCTTGGCAAGCTGGTTGAAGATGTTCTGCTCCATCTGCATGCCCATCTGCTTCTCCATCTGCTTCAGCTCGTTCTGCTTGTAGGTCTTTCCCCAGACGATATAGAATTGGCTGCCGCTGCTCTCACGTTCCGGGTTCACCTCGTCGCCCAAACGGGCAGCACTCAGGGCACCGCGCTTGTGGAAGAGCTGTGGATAAACGAACTCGGCAGGGATGGTGTAATCAGGTCCGCCCGTGCCCAGCATCTTGCCCTTAGGAGCGCCCTTGCTATCAGGGTCGCCGCCCTGAATCATGAAATCCTTGATGACACGGTGGAAGAGTGTGCCATCGAAATATCCCTCCTTTGCCAACTTCAGGAAGTTGTCACGATGCTGAGGAGTCTCGTCGTAGAGGCGCACTTTGATGTCGCCCTCTGAAGTCTTAATCAATACTTTAGCCATAATAATTTATAATCAGTATATTTTTTACCTTTTTACTTTTCATAAAATTCATTCCATTCCTTCATAGCCTCCTGCCAGTCGGTTTGCTCACCGCTGGCGATGGCATCCTTCTGCTTCTCTGCCTCATCGCGTGCCTTATCTCTTGCACGCTTAGCCTTCATGGCCTCGATGGTAGCATCGTCGAGAATCTGGATGGCGCCACGCTTGATGGCATCCTGCAGTTCCTCCTCGCCGAAAGCCTTGCCCGGCTCATTGAAGTCAGAGATGTTGAATTCATAATCCACGCGAAGGTCGTGGCGTATCAATTTCTGTTGCAAACGGTTGCCTGCGTTCTTGAGTCGCAGCAACTTTCCTATTTCCTTAATTTCTCCTGCTGAGTATTTGTTTCTTCCCATTAATATGATTTGATATTATTATTTCAGTTTAAAATCACTTCCACGCCTTTTTCTGGTTCAGCTCTATCAATCTGTCGAATTCGAAATCCGCCTTGATCTTATCCAGTATTCGCTTCACGATGATGTTCATCACGCCGCCCCTGCTGTAATTAGCTGTACACATAAAGTTGGCACGGCCTTCCCTAACCAGCTGGCACGCCATCGCCTCCTTCTCGGGCGTGTTATATACGGCGATGGCATGACCGCCATGCTCCTTCACCATCTTCATGCAAGGCACGTCGGTTTCTCCATCTCCGAAGTAAATCATTCTCGGAAAGGGGATAGGGCGCTTGCTGTCGGGGATAAACTGGTTCACCCTCCGGTTGTCGCTCACCTGCCTGATGCCCTTGTTGATCTTGAAGAGAAACTGCGTCTTGGTGGTGTAATCCACGGCCACGGCTGGCCAGTAGGCGAAGCCGTCATCGTCATAGAGAAACGAGCAGGCATAGATGTTCTCGAATTCCTGAGCGATGGGAGTTCCCTCTATCATCTCCTTCAATCCCGAGGAGTTGATGTAGTGCCTGATGTCGAGGCCGATGCTTGCACCATATTCGTTGATGAACGAGAACCATTGCTTCACGCCACGGAAGAGCTCCACGTTCTTGCCGAAGCTCTGAAAGGATTCGCGGGTGAGCGAGATGTTGTTCTTCTTGGCTTCTTCGAGCATCAGGAACATATAGGTCAAGATGCCGTTGGCATCCTTACCCTCTGCCAGTTTTCTGTTTCTATCCCAGAATTCCTCCTTGGTCTTTCCGGTTGCCTGGATGAATCCGAACTCCTGCATGTTGCCTGGCGACAGCGTTCCGTCGAAATCGTATACCAGTGCCACCTGTGGTCTTTTTTTTGCCATATCCCGTTTCCTTTCTTCTTTTATTTATTATATCTTTTCTTTTATAAAGCTTCCGCCCTCACATAACCTGCAAATATACATATTTTTCAGCAAATTGGCAATAACAGAATTTATAAAAAATCATAAAGGCACGAAAAAAGGCGTGAAAAACTCATTTTCAGAGTCTTACACGCCTTTTATCTTTATGCTAATCTAATAACTTCTCTATGATGAGAGGATTACTTAACCTCCTCGAAATCTGCGTCCTGAACGTCCTGAGCGCCATCGTTAGCACCCTGCTGTGCCTGCTGACCGCCCTGTGCACCCTGAGGACCTGCCTGCTGACCACCCTGGTACATCTGCTGAGAAGCAGCCTGCATGACGGTGTTCAAGTTGTTGATAGCTGAATCGATGGCTGCAACATCACCTGCCTTGTGAGCATCCTTCAACTGCTGCAAAGCCTGCTCGATGCCTGGCTTCTTGTCTGCAGGAATCTTATCACCGTTATCCTTCAAGAAGTTCTCGGTGGAGAAGATCATGCTGTCTGCCTGGTTCATCTTGTCAATCTTCTCGCGCTCAGCCTTATCAGCAGCAGCGTTCTGCTCTGCCTCAGCCTTCATGCGGTTGATCTCGTCCTCGCTCAAGCCAGATGAAGCCTCGATGCGGATGCTCTGCTCCTTACCTGTAGCCTTATCCTTAGCTGATACGTTCAAGATACCGTTGGCATCGATATCGAAGGTAACCTCAATCTGAGGAACACCACGACGGGCTGGAGCGATACCTGTCAGGTTGAACTGGCCGATGCTCTTGTTCTGAGCTGCCATTGGGCGCTCACCCTGCAATACGTGGATGGTAACCTCTGTCTGGTTATCAGCTGCAGTAGAGAATACCTCACTCTTCTTGCAAGGGATGGTTGAGTTAGCATCGATGAGCTTAGTCATTACACCACCCATGGTCTCGATACCGAGAGTCAATGGAGTAACGTCGAGCAATACGATGTCGCCAACACCCTCTTCCTTGTTCAGAATGGCACCCTGGATAGCTGCACCTACTGCTACTACCTCATCTGGGTTAACGCCCTTAGAAGGCTCCTTGCCGAAGTAGTTCTTAACCAAGGTCTGAACGGCTGGGATACGGCTTGAACCACCAACCAGGATAACCTCGTCGATATCTGATGTAGAGAGCTTAGCGTCACGAACGGCATTCTGGCAAGGTACGAGACAAGCCTGAATCAGGTTGTGAGCCAACTGCTCGAACTGTGCACGGGTCAAAGTCTTAACCAAGTGCTTTGGCATACCGTCAACGGCTGTGATGTATGGCAAGTTGATTTCTGTAGATGTAGAGCTAGACAACTCAATCTTAGCCTTCTCAGCTGCCTCCTTCAAACGCTGCATAGCCATAGGGTCCTTGCGGAGATCTACGCCTTCCTCTGCCTTGAAGCCATCAGCCAACCAATTGATGATTACCTGGTCGAAGTCATCACCACCCAGGTGAGTATCACCATTGGTAGAAAGTACCTCGAATACGCCGCCACCGAACTCAAGGATAGAGATATCGAATGTACCACCACCCAGGTCGAATACGGCAATCTTCATATCCTTGTTGGCCTTGTCAACACCGTAAGCCAAAGCTGCGGCTGTAGGCTCATTTACGATACGCTGAACGTTCAAACCTGCAATCTGACCTGCCTCCTTAGTAGCCTGACGCTGTGAGTCAGAGAAGTAAGCAGGAACTGTGATGACAGCATCTGTAACCTCCTGTCCGAGATAATCCTCTGCAGTCTTCTTCATCTTCTGGAGAACCATTGCAGAAATCTCCTGTGGAGTATATTTGCGACCCTCGATTTCAACACGTGGATAACCACCCTCGTTTACCACTGTGTAAGGCATTGCCTCAGCTTCCTTCTGGCTCTGAGCGTATGTCTCACCCATGAAACGCTTGATAGAATATACAGTGTTCTTAGGGTTTGTGATGGCCTGACGCTTAGCAGGATCACCCACCTTGCGGTCACCATCCTTAACGAAACCTACTACTGATGGAGTAGTACGCTTACCTTCACTGTTAGCGATTACAACTGGTTCGCTACCTTCGAAAACGGCAACACAACTGTTTGTGGTACCCAAGTCAATTCCAATTACTTTTCCCATGATTATATCTTTTTTTTATTTTTTCGTTATTAATATTGTTATTTATCTCATGAATCGCTGGCTTCTGGGAAAGTCTGCCGAAGATATGCATCTGTCGGGAACTTCCTGAACTCAGCGTTCACGCTTTCCAATATAACAAAGCATGTGCCAAGGGATTTTGAAATTGGCATAGCTGACAAGCTGTCAGATATGTACTGACAAAACAAAAGGAATCAAGACAGAAGGGCGATAAAATGTCGCATTCCCTCGTATCTTGATTCCTTTATATATAATAAGGTGTAATCCTTATCTGATTTTACTTTAGAATCTGAATCTACTTCTGATCCTTGGCTGCGAGTGCCTCGCGAACCTTAGTCTCCAGTTCATCGAGAAGCTCTGGGTTATCCTTGAGCAATGCCTTGCAGGCATCAGCGCCCTGACCCAACTTAGAGCCGGCATAGCTATACCAGCTTCCGCTCTTGTCGATGATGCCGTTGGCTACTGCCAAGCCGAATACCTCGCCGGCACGGCTGATACCCTCGCCAAACATGATGTCGAATTCCGCCTTGCGGAATGGAGGAGCCACCTTGTTCTTCACCACCTTTACGCGCACCAGGTTACCAACCACCTCTTCGCCATCCTTGATGGCCGTGGCCTTGCGGATATCCAGGCGCACGGATGCGTAGAACTTCAGGGCGTTACCACCGGTGGTGGTCTCAGGATTGCCGAACATCACACCAATCTTCTCGCGCAACTGGTTGATGAAGATACAGGTGGTGTTTGTCTTGCTGATGGTAGAGGTGAGCTTGCGCAAAGCCTGGCTCATCAGTCGTGCCTGAAGACCTACCACGTTATCACCCATGTCGCCCTCAATCTCCTTCTTAGGAGTAAGGGCAGCCACAGAGTCGATTACCACGATATCTACGGCTGCAGAACTGATCAGCTGGTCAGCAATCTGCAAAGCCTGCTCGCCGTTGTCTGGCTGCGAAATCCACAAGTTATCCACATCTACGCCCAGTTTGGCAGCATAGAAGCGGTCGAAAGCGTGCTCGGCATCGATGAAGGCAGCGATACCGCCCGCCTTCTGCGCCTCAGCAATGGCATGGATGGCCAGAGTGGTCTTACCGGAAGACTCAGGACCATAAATCTCGATGATGCGTCCCTTAGGATAGCCGCCTACGCCGAGTGCATTGTCAAGGGCGATACTGCCTGTAGGAATCACTTCGATGTTCTCGATGTGTTCATCACCGAGCTTCATGATGGAGCCCTTTCCGAAGTCTTTCTCTATCTTCGCCATGGCTGCCTGAAGTGCCTTCAGCTTACCCTCGTTAGGATTCAAATTTCCTTCCTGCATATTTTAATTGAATTAAAAGTTTAAAATTAATCAATTTCCAAGTCACCATCAAACACCTCGTGCCATGGCAATCCCTGCTTGTTGAGCTGCTCCATGAATGGGTCTGGATCAAACTCTTCTACGTTCCAGACGCCTGGCTTCTTCCAGATGCCCTTCAGGAACATCATGGCACCAATCATGGCTGGCACACCAGTGGTGTAGCTGACGCCCTGCATGCCTGTCTCGTTGTAAGCCTCCTGGTGCTTGCAGTTGTTGTAAACGTAGTAGGTGCGCTCCTTGCCATCCTTCTTACCACGGATGCGGCAACCGATGGATGTCTCGCCATCATAGTTCTCGCCTAGATCCTGTGGGTTAGGCAATACGGCCTTGAGGAACTGCAATGGAACAATCTTCACCTTGGCTGTCTTGCCGGAGCCGTCTGCCAATGGAGCCTCGTATTCGATTTCGTCGATGCGGCTCATGCCGAGGTTCTGAATGCAGTCGAGGTAAGTGAGATACTGCTGACCGAAGGTCATCCAGAAGCGTGCCTCCTTGATGGTAGGGTAGTTCTTCACCAGGCTCTCCAACTCCTCGTGGTGCATCAGATAGCTCTCGCGAGGGCCGATGTTAGGGTAGGTGAGCGGCTTGTGGATTGACAATGGATCGGTTTCAATCCATTCACCATCCTTATACCAGAGTCCCTTCTGGGTAATCTCGCGGATATTGATTTCAGGGTTGAAGTTGGTTGCGAAAGCCTTGTGATGGTTTCCGGCGTTGCAATCCACGATGTCGAGCACCTCGATTTCATCGAAGTGATGCTTGGCAGCGTATGCGGTGAAGATGCCGGATACACCTGGGTCGAAACCGCAACCGAGGATAGCGCACAGACCTGCCTGCTCGAACTTATCCTTGTAAGCCCACTGCCATGAGTACTCGAAGTGAGCCTCGTCCTTAGGCTCATAGTTAGCGGTATCCATGTAGTTGCATCCGCAAGCCAGACAGGCATCCATGATGGTAAGGTCCTGGTAAGGCAAAGCGAGGTTGATGACAAGCTCAGGCTTATAGCTATTGAAGAGAGCCTTCAACTGCTCAACGTCGTCGGCATCCACCTCAGCTGTCTGAATATCCATCTTGTAGCCTTTGGCATGGATATCCTTAACCAGCTTATCGCACTTTTCCTTGCGACGGCTAGCAATCATAAACTCGGTGAAAACGTCCTGGTTCTGGACGATCTTGAAGGCAGCCACGGTAGCCACGCCACCAGCGCCAATCATAAGTACTCTACTCATTTATAATCTTATTTTTTATTATTATGTTTATTATTTTAATGTTTATTTTATCTCCTTTGCCGAGATTCCGAGGGCGTTCATCAGCGAGTAACCCAGAATCTCCTGTCGGAAGTTTCCTCCCGGCATGGGTTGCATGGCGAAGAGCGTGATGCGCTTGTCATCGTCATCTACCTTGCGAAGCATATCTCTCAGCTGGTCGTAGGCATCTCCATCCTCCGAGTTCGGAATCACCATCACCCTTTTCACCTCCTTGGCGTTGCATACGGTGCGTGCCACTTCTACGAGGAATTCGTCCTTTCCCGCCATCTTCTCCTCTGTAGGATAAGACGAGAAGATGAATTCTCCCAGCTTATCATCCTTGAAAGCCTTGGCGTTGAGGTCCGTTTCATAGTTAGAAGGGCGGAAGTTCTTCATTGCAATGGATTTCTTATCGTGGATAAGCACCACTTGCGTTTCGTGCTCACCTTCTCTAAGACCTCCGTCGAGGGCGATGCACACAGCCCATTGTGCCATATCAGCTGGCTGGATGCGTCGGTTGATCATTCGCTCGAAGTTGACAGTCAGGTCGAAAGCCACTCGGTCGATATAGTCGGCATCAGCGATGATAACATTCTCGCTCCATTTTATATTGTTTGTATCTAATGTATTCATTGGTGCAAAAATTAAGCAAACGAGTACAATGAAAGCATGCTTTCAAATTGTCGAGTGCAGATTATTTTCTGCAAATTTACGAATAAATTTCGTAATTAAGGCATTTTGAAAATATAAAATAATAAAAAAGATAGAATTTTCATCATTTCTTCATCTGATGGAATCCTATCTTCTGTATTTTATGCGATAATCTTTTGTATTTTATGCGATAATCTTCGCCAGATAATGTCCGGCGAGTACGGCGACGAGTCCCAGTGCCAGGCTTCCGAAGAGATAGAGCATCATATAGAGGTAATTTTCCTCCTTCATCAATCCCGCCCCTTCGTTCATGAAGGTAGAGAAGGTGGTGAATCCTCCGCAGAACCCCGTGGTGAGCAGCAGTTTGGCAGATGGCGACATCCATCCCCCTTCCCTCCAGTTCAATCCCGAGAGAAACCCGATGATGAGGCATCCTGCCACATTCACCGCCATGGTTCCGAACGGAAAGGCTATCACCGTGCAGGATTGCACCATCTTTGAAATCCAATATCTCATGCCGCCCCCGAAGAAGCTGCCTATGCTTACTATCAATATTTCTTTCATCTCCTTATATAATATAGTAAATTGAAGTAATTTAATAACTTGTATGATATAATAATTGGGTGCAAAAGTACGAGTTTTATTTCTACTGGCAAAAATATCTTTGAAAAAAGATAATCCTCAGCTTAATTTTTCCCTATATTTTTCTTTTAAGGGATAAAGAAACAATCAGGAAGCGTGGAAGAAGCTATCATGAGGAAGGGAAGAAGCAGGAAAGTTCTTTCTTCTTGATGAATCTGAATCTGAAATAGAAATATGTTGAACAATTAATATTAATAGGAGAAACAAGTTATGAAACGAGTATTCAATCTTTTGGTAGTAGATGAGAGTGGCAGCATGAGCATTATCGAGCGCCAGGCACTAGTGGGTATCAACGAGACTCTGACCACGATTCAGAAAATGCAGAAGACGCATAACGACATGGAGCAGCGTGTAACGCTCATCACCTTCGACAGCACCCACAAGAAGCTGTTCTATGATAATGTGTCAGCCCGCCATGCCAACCCATTGAAATCAAGGGATTACAACCCATGTGGCGGCACCCCGCTTTATGATGCCATCGGCATGGGTATAGCCAAGGTCGACGCTCTGACCACCGAGGATGACAGCGTATTGGTAACCATCATTACGGATGGTGAGGAGAACTGCAGCGAGGAGTATGATCTGAAGATGATCAAGAACCTCATTGAGAAGTTGAAGAAGCAGAACTGGACCTTTACCTTCATCGGCACCGATGATCTTGATGTGGAGAACATTGCTCATGGTATGGGCATCGACAACCACCTTCAGTTCTCGGAAGATGAGGCTGGCACCAAGGCGATGTTTGCCAGAGAAAACAGAGCCCGAGAGCGCTACAACAAGTGCCGTGCGATGGATTGCAAGATGGAAGCGGGTAGTTATTTTGAGGAGAAATAAAGAATGGACCTCTGTATAAGCAGAGAATTACCTGCAAGCGAGTAAACTAAATTAAATGGGAATAGCAAAAGCTGCATGATAAATCGTGCTGCTTTTGCTATTTTTTATATTAATCGTTGTAGACGCTAGTGTCATCTACCCAGCATCCTGCCTTTTTCGCCCAGCTTTCTATGCGTTTTTCTTGGATCTTTCCAAGTTGCTGCTCTCTTTTGAAACTGTGTTCTGGCGCAGTGAGTTGATTTGCGCCAACTTCTGCTCCCGCGAGTAAGGATGCAATAACATGTATTGTTCCCCCTTTAACGCAGCCAAGCTGCTCTGACGGTGAAAATCGTTTATATAAGATTTTTCCAGTACTGAATTGTTCTGCATAATCATGTAGTGTGAAGTAGAAAAGCTAGATTACGCCCTCTGTCAATTCCTGCGAAGCCTTGGATTTAGAAAGGAATATCCGTGAAAAGTAGGCAGGGATTATTTTCCCTTAAGCCTAAAAATATTTAGTCTTAAGGGAAAATATAATTAGCCTTAAGGGAAAATATAATTAGCCTTAAGGGAAAATATATTTTGGTTTTTAAGTTTTGTAAGTAACCTCCGGTCCCCGAAGGGGACGATAGGATGCCATTTGCGAAAGTTTAGTTACCAATGACATCTTTCATATCATCCGTCAGATAACTGATAGCCTTCTCTTTCATATCTTGTGGAATACCAAATCGGGCTTCGGCGATGGAGCCAACGATGGCTCCGATGGTATCGCTATCGCCGCCATGAGATATGGCGAGGCGGATGGCATCCTCGAAGGATGAGGCTTTTGAAAGAATATGGAAAGATAATGGCACGGCATCCATGCAGGTTTCATCGAACTTGCCTTTCGGATAATCTCGCGTATCGAAATCCTCGTAATAGTTGCGGGCGATATTCTTGAAGGCTTTCATAGCCTCATCATCTGGCTGATGGCTTTCCTTGCTTTTTCTGAAATGCCAGATGGCATGAGCCACGGCTTGGGCTCCCTTGATTCCTTCGGGATGATTATGGGTAGGAAGAGCCGTCTTCTCTGCCTCTTCCAACACTTGCGATAGGTCATCGAATAGCCAAGCCACCGGTGATACTCGCATTGCCGAACCATTGCCAAAGCTATTGTATGGCTGCGGATTAAGAGAACGAATCCACCCTGCGAATCTTCCGTCATACGCCCCCTTTGGAGAAGGATAGCGGCGGCACCAATCCAGCAGGCTTTCCTGATAGCTTCGCCCGTTCAATATCGCATCGGCTATCGCCACCGTACAAATGGTATCATCGGTGAAGTCGCATCCCTCGCCGAACATCTCGAAATCATAATCAAACGTATTGTTGAACTCATATTTTGAGCCAGCAATATCTCCTATTATTGCTCCTAACATAATTTTTTCTTTTTAAATTGCCATGGTCGCGGGTCTTGGATATGCTTCTTGTCTTTTGTCAGGGTGAACCCTTTGTCGAGAAGTTCCTGATGCTCTTTTGCCTGCATCTTCTGGCCGTTTTCATCATATTTCGCCACGTTCTTGCGCACATCAGCTTCTACCTCTGCCTTTTCTTCTCCATCAACCCATTTGATGGAGAAGCCAACGAAGATGGAGGCTTGCGAATAAAGCATATCATATAATAAGGTGGAACGACTGTCGGGTGGATTTCCATCTACCGAAAACTCACGTATCAGCAGGGATGCCCTGATGGCATCTTCGGGATGGGTGCCCTTCTCGAACGTGATGTCGATTCCTGAAACATGGTTGTGCAGGGTGCCCAACTTGAAGATGCTCTTGGGAGAACCATTCTTGGGGTTGCGATGATATACGATGGGGTCTTTGATGCCACCCTCGCCCTCTTCGTGATAGTAGAACTCCACACACGTGGGTTGTACTGTTACCTGTTGGATACCAGTACTTACCAGGAAGTGACCGGCTAAAGCTATCTGAGCGATTTCCTTGAATTCAGAAGGGATGAATGGGATGCCCTGATTCCCGAATTGGTGGTCTTCGATCAGAATTTTTCTCCGTGTATCCTCACTCAATGAAAATGATTCTAAAGTTTCTTTCAAGTTCTGCATGGTCTTTTCCTTTTTCTTTCAAAACCTATATTCCACTCTTTCTTCAGAAAATTACTCTATCACCTCCCAGAAACTCTCCGGCAAACTGATGTTCTTCATCTCCTTTGCCCTCTCGAACAATGGGGCGATGTCTTCGGCTTCGAAGCCGGCGATGCCACAACCTATTGGGGTTACCAGAAAATGTAGCTCGGGATGCTGATGGGCAAAGATAATGAATTCATCCACGTATGAACGGATGGTTTCCACGCCTCCCTGCATTGTAGGGATGGCATAACTCTGGCCCTGCAAGCCTACACCCTTGCCCATGACTGCACCGAAGTGTAATCGGGCAATGCGGGCAGCACCACCACCATGCATGCCAGCCAGATTGCTGCCAAACACAAAAATCTCGTTCTCTTTTAATGAATCAATCCAGCTAGGAGTGATTCTTCCCTTCTTCATTTCTTCCATATTATTCTTATTATTAAATATGTTATTGCCTTTATCTGCCGATTCCTCGCAGCACATGCATTCGGACATTATTCTCGGCATCGACATCTTCGGAGCACTTGAAACTGATGCGTCTTCGTCGGCGAACGACAGATAGCTTCCGTATTCCGATGCGTCGAAGTATCTCTTGAAATAAGGAATCACCACATCGTGCATCATCTTTTGGCAACGCTGGGTAACGGCTGAATGGGATATGCCCAACTGTGCGGCTACGTCCTTGCCCCGGAATCCCTCTATGTAGAGCATCTTCAGGATGATGCTGTTCTTGCTGTCTCTGCCATAATAGAAATTGCCGATGTCTTCTATCGTCTGGTAAAGATCGTGTTCAAACTGGTTGTCGCTTACGTCAAACTGCATCTTGCGGCTTTCCTGTCGCGCCTCGAAACTCTCGAAGCGATGCTCTTTTACCACTTCCTTCAGTTTATCCAGCAGCAGGAAGCGGAAGCCATTCACCATCCAGGTTTTGAGCGACATGCTCGGCTTTCTGTCTTCCAGCGGCTTGAAGCCGTGTTCGCAGAGATAGAGATAGTATTCGTGAGCCAGCGAGAAGAAATCCATGCCCGGCTTGTTCTGCAGGTCGTATCGCTTATCGTAGATGCAATAAGCCACCCGGCAGTATCCGTAGTAATACTCCCTCACTATTCTGGCATCGGCATCCTTGAATCCCTGCAGAATCTCATCATCCGATAAGCTTTCCAATGCCTTCTTCTTCAAAAAATCAGTGTCTGAAAAATTCTTTTCTTTCTTCATATCGATATATCTTTTTGATATCCGCAATTCGATTGCATATATATACTTTTTCTTTGAGAAACCGAAGGAATAGCTCCTTTTTTTCTCTTCTCTATGATATTAAAAGAGAAAAGAGAAGTAAAAATTAAGCTGGTATCGAAAAAAAAGTATCCCGCCTTTTTACTTTTCCTGTATTCTAAGTTCATATAGTTGTGACGTTCATCTAAGCGAGCTCAAAAATGATGATAGTGAACTTAAATATTAAAACATAATAAAAATAAACGAATATGAAGAAAATAATATTTGCCTCGATGGCATTTATGCTGATGTTCTTTGCAGCTTGTTCATCAGATAATCAGATTTTTCCAGAAGAAATACCTACTGTAGAAACTCCTTTGGGTCCAGTAGAAGATGAAAACGAGGGAGAAGTGGTTGTTCCCACAGAACAGTCTGCAAGTACAATCGTTTCTTTAGAAGATGTGGCGAAGAAAGGTTTAGGAGGAATCAAACTCAATTTTACTATGTCTGGTATTACCAAGATAGAGTTGGAGAGTGTGGATGGTTATCAGCTAGCAGGCAATCTTTCTGGGGATAAGGAATCTATGATTACATTCTCTGCACCAGAAGGGGAAACACTAACACCGGGAAAAGACTATTATATCATTACTTTTCCTTGTGATTTGTATGGAGGTTATCGCCTCTCTATTTATAAGGGTAGGGATGTGGCTGCTTATTTCGGTGTGCACCAGAAAATTCAGGTTGCTGAGTTTATTACTCCACAGGATTTGGTAGAGAGTGAACTGGAATTTGCTGATATTGACGCTCCTTTTGTTGAAGACGAACGCCCCAATCTTGATGCTTTGACCAAGAGCATGCTGGTGGCTTATCAGCAAAGTCCTACTGATGAAAATAAGCAAGCTTTGATGGAGCAGATGGGAGTAAAGTATGATAAGGTGGTAGCTCGAAAAAAGGCTAAACTTCGCCAGCTGGAGCGTGAAGCGAAAACTCCGGATCTGGTAGCTGAGATGCAGGATATTGTTGATGAGATGGTTGAGAATCGTGATATCCGCTTGGAACAACAGTTTTGGCGTCTTGTAGATCCTCGTGTTGATGATAATCCTAATGATCAGTGGCTGGTGTTGAGAGGTTCTTCTGCAAAGAATGCTTATGTTGCATACGCACCGGTTACCAACAAGGAATATGCCATGTACGATACTGGATTTACTTATCCGCAAGGTCAGGAAAATTATCCTGTTGTGAATATTTCTTATAGCGAGGCGATGGCTTATTGCGAATGGTTGAGCTGTAAGGATGAACTGCATGCGTATCGTTTGCCAACCGAAGAGGAATGGATTCTGGCAGCCGGTCATATGCCGAAGGATGTGAAGATGAATAGCGACCATGTGGAAAGAGGATTGACTGCCGTGGATGCATACGCTGAAACAATGGGTGCCTGCGGAGGTATCGACTTCTGGGGCAACAGTTGGGAATGGACTTCTACCCAGAATGCTGCCGGAGAGTATATCGTGAAAGGTGGCAGTTGGGATTCGAGCCGTGATGCTTGCCGAAGCGAGTATTCTGATGATGCCCGTGATGGTGCTGGTCTGTATGCCAATGTAGGCTTCCGAGTGGTAAGGGTAGACAGATAATCGAAAAAAATGCATCCCGCTTTTTACTTTTCCCATTTTGGATGGTCATATAATTGTAACGTTCAAGAAATGAACGAATATGATTAACGTTCACGTAATGAAATGAAACGAGTATATGAGTATTAATGACAATGGCATAGTGGAAACGCTGAAGCAATCGCCTGAAAACGGGTTCAGAATGCTGATGGCAAAATATCAGGAACCCGTTTACTGGCACATTCGCCGACTGGTGGTATCGCACGATGATGCGCAGGATGCCTCGCAGGAAACCTTTGTGAGAATCTATCGCTCGCTGGGCAACTACCGTGGCGACTGCTCTCTGAGAAGCTGGATCTATCGCATTGCTACCAACGAGGCGCTCCGCCTCATCGGCAAACGGAAGCAGGAGGTGGTTTCGATAGATTCGCAGCAAACGGGCGTAAACCTCGTCATGGCAGATAATTACATTGACTATGATGATAAGGTGGCTGTGAAACTGCAGAAGGCAATCTTGTCGCTTCCGCCCAAGCAGCAGCTGGCATTCAACCTCAGGTATTACGATGATCTGGGCTTCGATGAAATTGCCAAAATTGCAGATTCCACGCCAACCAGCATCAAGGCAAGCTATCACATTGCCAAAGAGAAAATTATCAAATTCATGAATTCAAGCGATTAAGCGAGAGTTATTCAAACGATTAAGTGAGGATTCTGAATAGTTATTAATGAAGATTCAAAATGGAAAAGAATATGGATACAAAATTCGATTTCAATGAAACCGGGAGGTTTGATTTCAAACAGGTGGGGAAGCGAATGCCTTATACCACTCCCGACGGCTTCTTCAAGGATATGGAGAAGAATATCCTGGAGGCGGTGAAGGACGATACGCCGCAAGCCGTAAAGATTCAGCCGCAATCCGTAAAGGTTCAGCCGAAGAAGCGCCCTGTTTTCAAGATGATTTGGGCGGCAGCGATAGCTGTGGCAGCATCGGTGGCAGTGCTTTTGGTGCTCAACATCGATTTCTCGGCAGCGGATTCTTCGCTGGCATCATCCCATTCTTCGCAGCCATCACAGGCAAAGAGTGATCTTGAACAGGTGGATCAGGCTTTCGCTCAGTTGTCGGAAGCCGACCAGGCCTACCTGCTCGATGTTTATCAGGAGGATGTGTTTCTCAATAATTAGGCAGATTCAATCATTTTAAATAATAAGAATATGAAGAAAATTTTAGGTATGTTGATGATGGTCATGATGATGATGACCATTTCTGTAAGTTCTTATGCGCAGGCGCCTAATCAGAAGCAGCGCATTAGCCGTGAGCAGTTGGCCGAAAAGCAGGCACAGCACATTTCTCACGATTTGGGTCTTGACGAAAAGACCAGTTCTAAGTTTATCGATACCTACACCCAGTGCCAGAAGGAGATTTGGGCATTAGGTCCTCGTCCTCGTCACAAGAAGGGGGAAATGAAATCTGATGCTCAGACGGAGCAGGAAATCAAGCACCGCTTTGAGATGAGCGAGAAGATTCTCGACATCCGTCAGAAATACTACAAAAAGTATTCTCAGTTCCTCACCCAGCAGCAGATTCAGCGGGTTTATGAGATAGAGCGCCAGATGATGAAGCGCTTTGCCCAGAAAGGTCCTCACAAAGGAATGGGAAAGAAAGGTAAGCCTAGAGCTAGAAAAAATCAATAGCAGCAATAGTAAAAATTATACCAAAAGTATTACTTTCTATCAAAATGTATGCGAATAAAAATAAGGCTGATATGGTTTCATATCAGCCTCTTAGCGTTTTATGTGGCCACTTGTCGTAAATAGCTCTTGTCGTAAATAGCTCTTGCCGAAAGTGGCAGGAATCATTATTTTTTCTTTTCTTCCCAAGCCAGTATCAGGCCGATGACGCCCGAGTAGCTCTTCCTGCCTTCCGCCACATGGTTGCCCCTGAGATAGAGTTCGAAGATGAAATCCTGGGCGGCATCCAATGCCTTGCATCGCTTGCTGAGCCAGTAGTGGCGGTCGTTTCGTGCCCGCTGGATAATCTCTGGACGGATATGTTTCAGGAATCTTTCTCCCTCCTTTTCACCGAGAATATCGTATACATTATTCAATACATGGAAGAAGATGTGGTAATATCCGCTGAATCTCACCTGCTTGTCTGCCGATGCCGTGCACACGATGTAACTGTAGAAATTTGCCTCGCCCTCGTTGGCTACGCCCAGAAAATGGGCAAACTCGTGGGCGTAGGTGGCAGGATAATCGTGGGCGAGAATATCGCCGTTAAGGGTGAATTCGCAGAAGAAAGGTCCCATGCTTCCGGTTACGCCTGCCATCGAACTGAGGGGTGTGAACACCATCGTCTTGGCATGTGGATGCTGGTTGAAAGGCCTGTTGATGCCTTCCCGGTATCCTATTTTGTTATATTCTTTCAGAACCGCATCCCGCACTCGGTTCTTCAAGGCATCATCCACGATGCTATCAGGGGAAATGCTCTTCCTGGCATTGCTGAGAGATGCATTGCTTAAAGCGTTGAGGCTATCTGCGTATTGATAGGCAAATTTCTTAAATTTGGCTTTCGATACCTCCACCGGCTTCATACCTATTCTATAATAGATATTCGGCTGTGAATAGTTCAATCCCCAGGCGATGTAGAACCAGGCATACACCCACAGCAGATACTCCGCCACTCTTCCGAAAACCCTCTTCTTCCTCAATCCTATCTCGTAAATGGGATAGAGGATAACCCAGGCGATGCTGAGGGCGATGAAGATATCGCCCACGGCAAAGGGGAAGATTCCCGAGATGGGTGAGAGAAGGGTGCCGATGACGGGATAGATGCGGGTGGTGTAGATGAATCCCCAAAGCGGAATCATCTTCGTTAGGGTAACGAGGATGAGCAATGCTATCAGCACCCCATGGCGCCACTTCAATGATTTGAACCGTAATGCAAGCAATTTATGCCATGCATCTAATCTATATAGTTTCTTCATTTTGCTTCTTTTTTAAAAGTTTGAATATGCTCTGATACAGAGAATGTTTTGCACTTTTTGAGCCTATTGTGCAATGATGGTGCAAAATTACAAAACTTTTCTGAATAATTGACATGGTGAGCCTGCTTTTTTTGTATCTTTGCGGTTGTAAAGGCAGATTATTAACATCAAAAGCATGGGAGGAACTATTATGAAACAGACATTGGAAGAATTCGAGGCTAGGGGCCTTGAGTATGAGAACCTCTATAATGAGGAAGATGAGCGCAGAGAATATAATTCAATCTGGTACACCTGATTCGTTGTAAATTTTCAGATTGTATCTTCTGATTGGATTATTTGTTATATAAAAAAGGTTGAGATAGATTAGGATAATAAAAGGCTATGCCCTATTGCTCGTTCTGATGCAATAACAGCATAGCCTTTTTTTATGTATTTTCGAAGTTTCTCTTGCTTTCGAGGCTTTTCTTTTTCTATTTCTCAAAATGCTGGTAATCCTTGCTGTGTTTCCAGTCGCCTCCCCATCTGAATCCCTTTGCCTTGAAGAGGCGGTAGCAGAGGTCGCCTTTTTTAATCATGTAAACATGATGCTTACTGCGGTCGAGATAGGGGCGTGCCGTAGCTGGTTCCACCACTTCCTTGCCGTTTTTCAGCCGTTTGTGATAAGGGTTATAGAGCGTGTTGATGTCGATGGCAAGTCCCTTGCCATGCTTCGAAACGGTATGGGTATGCGAGATGAAGCGGAAGTTGAAGCTGGATGAGTTGTTGGCTCTCATCGCCCTTTCGTCATTGGCATCCCAATAGTCGATGAGCCTCATCCGTTCTATCGGATATTTCGCCTCGTAGAGCTTTTTGAGAATATCGAGCACATCTGCCGCTATCGCCTTGTTCACCACCATTTCTCCCACTATCTTCCTGCCGTCCTTATCTACATGCAGGCATCGAAGGTATCGCAATTCGCTTCTTGCCACGGTGCAGTTCTTCTTGTATGTCTTCCCCTGCATCAGGCGGAAAATATCATCAGGAATGGGGGAAATGGAGAAGAAATGCTTCTCTCCCAGTTTTCTGATGGTTTGCTCGCTGACGATATCTCCTGGTTTCTGTGCCTTGGATGGAAGGCAGAAAAGCATGGAAATAAACAGGCATATTATTAAAATCCTTTTTGCTGTCATAACGTTTCTCCTTATTTTGCTACGGGAATATAATGCGAATCCTTGATTTCTCCAATCACGATGATGCTGTGGAGGCTTCCGATGCAGTTGATGTTTCCCAGGGTGTTGAGCATGAAGTCCTGATAGGCTTTCATATCCCGGGCATATACCTTGATTTGGAAGTCGTAATCACCGGTGGTGTTGTAGCATTCCGTTATCTGGTCGATGGTTTGTACGGTATCCATGAATTGCTGAATCAAATCGTGGGTGTGCTGCTTCAATCGGATATTGCAGAGCACAATCACGTTGTGTCCCATCTTGTGATGATCCACTATCGCCCCATAGCGCTGGATGTATCCCTCACGCTCCAGTCGCTTCTGTCGCTCGAAGGTGGGAGAAGGGGAGAGGTGTACTCTTGCGGCAAGTTCCTTCACGGTGAGTCGCGAGTTCTGCTGCAACAACTTGAGTATCTTGATATCGATTTCGTCGAGATTTTCTTCTGTAGCCATTGTTCCTTTATTACTGATTTTATTCATTTTGCAGAATAATATTCTGCGAATTTGCTAAATACGCTGCAAAGATAGCATATTTTTCTGAATTACGAAGAATATTTGGCAGATAAATTTCTTCTTCTTACCTTTGCACTCGCAATTCCGGATGCAAAGAGCCGTTCATCATCAGATAATGGCAAATCAAGAGTCATTCATCATTTAAAAATATAGGAGATAAAATAATGAGTAACGTAAGAAATATACATTTTGAGGCAGTGGGCAGCTATTTGCGCCCTGCAGAGTTGAAAGCAGCAAGAGCCAAGTTTGCTGATGGCAAGATTTCTGCCACCGACCTTCGCAATATCGAAGACCGTCTGATTTCTGAGGTCATCAAGCAGCAGAAGGCGCATCATCTGCCTTATATCACCGATGGCGAGTTCCGCCGCAGCTATTGGCATCTCGACTTTATGTGGGGATTCAATGGTGTGGAACATATCGAACTGGAGCATGGCTATCAGTTTCATGGCGAGGAGACAACCAAGGGCTCTATCCAACTGACCGGCAAGATTACCGGCGAGAATCATCCTTTTATCAAGGATTTCCTGTTTGTGAAGCAGTTTGAGGAGTTGGATGTCAAGGGCGAGTATATCTTCGAGGCAAAGCAGACGGTTCCGGCTCCTGCACAGTTTCTTGCCGAACTGTTTCGTGGCAAGAATGCCGAGAACACCCGCAAGTTCTATCCTAATACCACCCAGCTGATAGAGGATATTGCCCAGGCCTATCGCACCTTCTTCCAGGAGATTTATGCAGCCGGTTGCCGCACCATCCAGCTCGATGATTGCACCTGGGGAATGATTGTGGATAGTGATTACTGGAAGGCCAAGGTGGGCACAGGGTTCACCCTAGAGCAGGAAGCCCTGCAATACCTGAAGGTGAACAACCTTGCCATTGAGGGCAAACCGGAGGGATTGACTATCAACACCCACGTATGCCGTGGCAATTATCATTCCTGCTATGCCACCAAAGGTGCCTACGATGCCGTGGCTCCTTATCTGTTTGCTCATGAGGATGTGGATACCTTCTATCTGGAGTATGACGATGAGCGTTCGGGCGGTTTCGGGCCTTTGAAGTATGTGGCAGATGGCAAAAAGGTGGTTCTGGGTTTGGTAACCTCCAAATCTCCAGTGTTGGAGGATAAGGCTACGGTTATCGCCAGAATCCACGAAGCTGCCAAGTATATTTCTCTCAATCGCTTAAGTCTCAGTCCTCAATGCGGCTTCGCCTCTTGCGAGATCGGCAATAAACTGACCGATGCTGAGCAATGGGCAAAGATTGATTTGGTTAGAGAGATTTCTGAGGAAGTTTGGGGAGAATAAAAGGTATTATTAAAACTCTACACGCCCTGAAAGGGCAGAAGCTCCTAGCCCAGGGCAGCGCCCTGGGTTACGCATAAGCAAGAATGTCGCCCTGTAAGGGCAAAAGCTTTATATACCAATGATTTATAAATGCTTTTGCCCTTTCTTCTTTCTCCTTTTTAATATGATATAGCCGGAAAGCAAAACCAGCGTTATCAGCAAACCGGAGATGAATACGAAGAGGTCGGAAAGGGGACCTAAAAGCGGAGAATAGCATCTGCCCACGTGAAGTTCTAAAGCCACATTCCAAAGCGACATGGGGATGGCGGAAAGCAACTCTGGGGTAGATGCTGTTTCACCTAAGCTCGCCCCTTTGCTATAATCGAAAATCACTTCTTTTCCTCCAAAGAAATCCTTGGAATAACCGCTAACCAGATGGTTTGAAATCGGAATCATCGACTTTTCTATATTCTGTTTCCCCGTGAAATAATCCACTATCAGGTTCTTCTCCGGATACCAGTGGAACATGCCGCTGAAGGAGCCAACCAGCCAACCACCTTTGCCGTCGCTCTCGAAAACGGTAACTCCCATCGGACTTACCTTTGGTGTCTTCTCCTTATTTAATAAGGTAGGTTGATGCAGAAAATGCTCATCCACTCGCAGGAATCCCTCTGATGTGGAAACCAGCCAGTTTTCCTCGGCTGCATCCCAACGGATAGCGCGGAGTTTATCGTGCCAGACATTTCCATCCTTCACTTTTTCTGTGGTCTTGTTCATGGCAAGCGGCACCATCAAAGGTGGGCGGAGGCACATGCCGGTAATGGAAATCCAGAGCGTCAGGATGATGGTGGCATATCCCAGTTTGTTGTGCCATTTTGCATTGAAAACCATCTGTTTGCCAAGCTTCACCATTCTTTCTCTTGCCTGCAAACGCTTCTGCCGGCGAATACGGTAAGGCAGAATAAAGAGGATGATGCCCGTAATCGAAAGGATGATGAGTACGATGGCGATGGCATCCACTATCAATCTGCCAGTTAATCCGAAGAAAGCACCGCTATGCAGATGCCAAACGGTTTTGAAGAGGGTAACCATCGGGGTAAAGCCCTCTGGTTGCCCGATGATCTTTCGGGTTGCCATCAGATTTTCGCTTGCAGCATCTATCTTATCATTAGCAGTTTTCATCTTCTTGCCTGATATTTCATACACGGCAGAGCGGGTCATGGCGATGAGACTCATGCTATCTTTGGTCAATGTAATATCAGCGATTCTCTCATGATTGTCGGGTAATGGAAATCTTCTCCATTCCTTTCCGTTGAAGCGATAAACATCCATCGTGGCAGCGCACCAGATTTCTCCATCCTTCGTCTGCACCATGTTTCGGATATTCCTGTCATCCACGTTCTTGGGTAATCCCTTGTTAAAATCTTTCCAGCTTTTCATCTTTGCATCCGTAAGCCAGATGCCGCCGTAGCCATAGGCCAAAACGGAATCATCAGATGCCTTGATGGAACCTTTGATAATGCCGTTATTGAAGTTCTGGATATGATAAGCCGGAGGCAAAATGCTCCTGCTTACATCGCAATCGGCAAAAAGCTGGCGATGGTTCAGGATGATGCCCGATACGCAGAATACCAGCATGAAGACGGATAGTATAAGTCCGAACCATCGGTGGTATTTCTTCCATGTGAAATGTTTGTTCTTTTTATCTCTCATTATCATTTCTTTTAATGTTTTTATAATTGGGCTGCAAAGTTAATGGTATTTTCCGACCTCTGCAATACCTAAAAATAATGATTTGAAAAGCCTTTGCCATTGGCAAAAACGAAGGATTCTCAACTTTTTCACTAAAAAAGTTTGGTGATTTCATGTTTTACTAGTAACTTTGCACCCCGAAATTAAAAATCATCATTCTTAAGAACAATAAGATAAATAGATAATTAAGAAAATAGGAAAAATGGAATATATGTCTCAAGAAGGCTACGATGAGCTCGTGGCCGAACTTCAACACATGGTTAACGTAGAGTTGCCAGCCGTTCGCGATGCGATAGCTGAGGCTCGTGACAAGGGTGACCTCAGCGAGAATTTCGAGTATCATGCTGCCAAGCGTGAGCAGGGCAAGCTGTTGAGCCGCATCAGCTTCAAGCAGAAGGTCTTGGAGAATGCCCGTGTCATCGACAAGTCTCGATTGAAGAGCGATACCGTTGGCTTGCTGAGCAAGATTAAGATTACCAATCTTGCCAACAAGTGCAGCATGAGTTATGTTATCGTGAATCCTCACGAGGCTGATTTGCATAGTGGCAAGATTTCTATCAAGTCGCCTATCGCCAAGGCCCTTCTGGGTAAGAAGGCTGGTGATGAGGTAATGGTAAAGGTACCAGCCGGTTTGCTGAAATTCCGCCTGGATAGCGTTGAGTTATAACTTGCTAGCGTTGAGTTATCATGTATTATTTAAAAGGAAAACTCCCGATAATTTGAAACTGATCAAATTATCGGGAGTTTCCCTTTTTTATAAATCTTATTGTAGTGCTTTTATTAATTCTATTTTAATATTTCTCCAGAATCTTATTCAGTAAGAAGGTGGCATTCTGGTTTCTAGCCACACCCTTCTGTATCTTGTAAGTATAGGTAACATCTGTGCCCAAATCTATCTCGAAACAATAGTTGTGGAATTTTCCTGATGCATCATTCTCCATCTTGGAAAGTTCCAAATCGTGGGTAGCGATGATGCCGCTCACCGGCTGCTTGGAGATGGCTTCGAGGAACTTTCTCGAACCATTCAGCTTATCCAATGAATTCGTTCCTTTCAGAATCTCATCCAGAATAATCAGCGTTCGGAGTGATTCCTTATTGCCCGCTATACTTTCCTTGCAGAACATTCCCTCTGCACTTTCCTTACAGAACTTCAGAAGCTCCTCCAATCTAATCAATTCTGCATTGAAATAAGAGATGCCATGTGTCAGATCATCGGTGGTTCTCATACTCGAGAACAATCTGAAACGAGAAATCTTCAGCTGATCCGCAAACACCGGCATACCCGCCATTGCCAGGATATAGTTCACGCCCAGCGAACGCAGGAAGGTACTCTTTCCCGCCATGTTGGCTCCGGTGATGATATAATAGTTGTCATCCTTGATGGTGAAATCGTTCTTCACCGCCTTAGCACCCAGGAAAGGATGATAGAGATTCTTTCCATCGAACACGATTTCCGGACTTCCGATTCCTGTATTTTCAGAAACAATGCTTTCAGTATCTGCTTCCGGACTTCCTGAAATAAATTCCGCCTCTTCCGCCTCCGGATGATTATATCTGAAATCCGCCATCGAAACCATTGCATCCATCTCGCTGATGATATGCATCCATTCCTCCATCTTCACCATATAGGTATTCTTCCATTTCAGGAAACTGCGAACCAGGAAGAAATCGCTCAGCATGAAGGCATCGGTGAAGAAAAGACCCAGGAAGTTGCCTCTTCTGTCATACCCCTTCAATATCTTTTCCAGTTGGGCAAAGGAAGGCAGGGCATCAGCCAGGGAATTCTGCATCTCCTTGCCTAATTCGCTATGAAAATTGCGCCTGTTGATAAGCTGAAGTATCTGAGCATAGGCGATGAGCTGATGGCGAAGCTTGCCGCCATTGCTGTCTATCTTGTCAAGTGTCTGCTTGCAGACGAAGAATACCACCATGTATTGAACCAACACCCACCACAAGGCGATATCCACCGAAACCGTATCGAATATTGATAGAATCACGGAGCCGATTACACCGATAATCATCAGCCATCCGATAACGAGCGAAACCGGAGATCCAAACCATGCCGGCACCTCCATCTTCGAAACCTTCTGCATCGCATCCACCACCGCAGCTGAATCAATCTTCTTCATCTTGCCATTCACCATCCTGCCATCTGCATTTTGGCTTCTGTTCTTTTCGCCAAGAGCCAGGAATTCCATTCGCCAGTTTTCGCCTTCTCCCGCCAATTCCTTCTGCAAATCCCTTCTTCTTTTGATATCCTCCATGGTCAGAGGCGTTTCCCGGGTAAGATTCCTGGCGAGCGCCTCCGAACCGCCCGATGTGATGGTTCGGCAGATGCGGTTAAACAGCGAACTCTTGCCGAAGACATCGAGGTCGAAGGAATAAGGATGCTGCGGATTCTGATAGGAATCGCCCGTCTCGAAAGGCGAGAAATCGCCCTCCCAAGCCTTGATTTCATCCTGATAAACCTTGAGCAAAGCCGAAAGATGTTCTATCTTCTCCTTGTTCTTGTCGTCAAGTCGTCTGATTCCCAGATAGGCAATCAGGCACAACGCCGCCCCCATCAGATAGTTCTGTGTATTTCCATCCAATGCGAAATAGCAGATCAGGAAGGCGAGGATGCCGCCAAAAGCCAACAACTCTCCCGTTATAAATCCTGTATTCTTATGCTTCAAGGCTGCCACCTGAGAAGCATATTGGCTTACATATTGTTGATAATTCTCCTTGATATTCATACTCCTTATTATTATTCTCCTTTTTCTTCTTCTTTTTCTTGTATTATGAATTTTTCTCCATCCATTTATTATAGGATACATTCTCCTCTTTCCACTTATCCTTTGCTTCCGCCTGATTCTTCGGATACCCGATGATGAGGGTGTTGAGCGGAATCATCGTCTTGGGCAGATGCAGCAGTTGCTGCATTCCCTCATACCGTTCTTTCAGGGGATAGAGGGCTGTCCATACTCCGCCAAGTCCCAAGCCGTGAGCCATCAGCAGGATGTTCTCCGTGGCTGCCGAGCAGTCTTGAATCCAGAACTCCTGCTCGATGCCTTCCAGCGTCTTGTCCAGGCATCCGCAAACCACAATGGCGAGCGGTGCCTGCTTCACCATGCTGGCATAAGGGCTGAACTGTGGTATCTGGTCGAGAATCTCCCGGTCGTTGATAACCACAAAATGCCAAGGCTGCTTGTTGCATGCCGATGGAGCCGCCATGCCGGCACGCAGCATCATCTCCACCTTCTCCTGTTCTACAGGCTTTTCTGTATAACTTCTCACCGATGTACGGCTCATGATATTTTCAAAAATCTGATTCTTTTCCATCATTTTGCTGCATTTCTAATTTTATCTTATGCGGCATTATTTATCAAGAAACGCCGCATATTTTGCGGCAAAGATACGAAAAAAACGCCGCATCACCAAATTATTTCGTTTTTATCGCCCGATACATCATGTAGTAGGCGTATATATAAGCCGATGTCGTTGTTATCATACTGATGAGATTCATGCAGGTGAAGGCTGCCTGCTGGGTGTTACCTGCCAGATAAAACACTGCAACTGGGAGTATATTCGAGCATATCAGCCATACCATGAAAACCAGGATAAGGGCTATGCCCAGTTTGCGCATGTCGCCCCTGTGCTTGCTGTACAGATGGCAGCCGGCTACCAGGGAGGCGATGACGGAAATTAGGCCCATCGTGCTTTCTGTCCAGGTGAGTATGGAAGCCATTTGGGTAATTTGTCCGTTCTGCATTATCGTTACGAGATGAAGATTGAAGCATTGGCCCAGGATGAATGAGAGCACATAGTAAAGTACTATCAACTCGCTGCAGCGTCGTAGCAATTTTACGCCTGTCGGTAGCGTGTAGCGGAATATTCCCCATAAAGCTATAGGGGCGAGCTGCAAGACCAGTTGCTTGATGGTAACCAGGATGGGACTTAATGGAATCAGGATGGGACTTGTTCTGAAGGATAAGCCCGCTTGTCTGCAAACAGAAAATGCCAGCGAAAACAATGCAAAAATGCAATATGCATACATGGCATATTGTGCAATGCGATTTATATCTATAGAATAACTTTTTCTTTCCATAATTCTACGTTTGATGATTTTATAAACAGCTTATCTTGCATAAAGCCACTGCAAAGATACGAAGTTTTAGGGAAATTCTAGCAAAATAGGTGGAAAATGTTTGGCTATGATATATACTTGTTAAAAGAATGGCAGAGAGACCGATAAAAACTCTTAAAAATCATAACGTATCTTCTTGAATACAAGTATTTGTTGCTATCTTTGCACGGTATATACTAATAACGCTACGTGGATAAATACTAATAGCGCTACATGGGTATATACTAATAGGAATATAAGTTTAATCATGAGTAATATGAAGAAGATTTTCTTAGGATTGGCAGCTGCACTGATGTTGACTGCCTGCAACGAGAACAGACAGCCGGAGGCAACGACCAGCGTTGACTCTGCAAGTGTGGTAACCGATTTGATGATGAGTCGCAGAAGCATCCGTGCTTACAAGGATTCCATCATCAGCCGCGATACCCTGAACGAGATTCTGAAATGCGGTATCCATGCGCCAAACGGGCAGAACCTGCAGTCGTACGAAATCAGAGTGATAGATTCTCCTGCCCTCATCGATTCGATAACCCAAGCCGTGGTAAAGGATAATCCGAAGATAGCCGAGCGCAAGGGGTTCAAGAACATCTTCGTGAATGCTCCATGCGTGGTTTGCATCGCCTACGATACTACTTATGATATGGCGCAGATTGATTGCGGTTTGCTTGGCGAGAACATCATTCTTGCAGCATGGGCAAAGGGCATCGGCTCCTGCTGCCTGGGCAGTTCTGCCCGTTGGATACTGGATTCGCCATCAGCCAAGCCTTATCTCGACCGCATGGCATTCTCCAAGGGTTATAAACTGCTCTACTGCATCGCCCTGGGTTATCCTGATGAATCGCCAAAGGCAAAACCAAGACGCCAGGACATGATCAAGTTCATGGATTAAGATAAATGAAGTTTGATGTCCTGTTTCAGGACATCAACGTTTGAAGATAGATATGCATCTTTCTGAAACATGTAGGCAAAATATGAAATATCTTCTTCAAGTTCTTTTTATACAACTTTAAGTTAAAAAAGTTGCTCGTTTGGGAAACTTTGGCTATTTTTGCTCCAAAAAGAACAGATATGAAAAAGAAATTCGATAATACGGATAATATCCTGGGTGGCATAGTGAAAAAAGTTCGTCAGGAAAAAGGGCTATCGCAAGAGGTTCTTGGAAAATATGTGGGGTTGGGCAAAAGCAGTATCAGTAAGATTGAGAGTGGCAAGACCAATATCTCTATAGATGATGCTTCTGTCCTCCTGGAAGCTATGGGCGAGAAACTGAGTGTGTATATAGACAGTCAGTATCCGTCAGCAGAGACCATGATGAAGGCAACAATCTTTGTCACAGTTGCAGCTTGTTGGTTTGCAGAGGACAAGAAAATTACCAAACAGAAAGCTTTCAACTTCCTCCAAAAGAATCAAGGCATCAGATTTTTGGAGGAGAATTGGGAAATAGAGCAGACACTGCCAAGGGAACAGATCATAGAGGATTTGACTTGTATCTGCAATAACCATATTGCAAAAGCTAAGAAAAGGAGGGTAATGGCGTCATGAGATTGCTGCATGGAAGTTATACAGAGATTCTTACTCCTAATCTCACCAAATGCAAAGGGAAAAACGATTTTGGCAAAGGATTCTATCTCACTCCAAATTGGAAAAGAGCTTGGCAAATGGGCAAACGCAGCACTTTTCTTCATGGAGGAAAAATTACAGTCAATGCGTTTCTGTTTTATCCTAATATAGGTGAGAAAAAAGGACTTCAAATTAAAATCTTTGAAGGATTCACAACAGAATGGGCAAAGTTCATTCTCCAGAACAGGGAAGAAAGCGGATTCAAACATGACTACGATATTGTTATTGGACCCGTAGCAGATGCCTTCATTGATCAAGAAATAAAAAACTATATACGCCAATGCGGGGAAGCTTATCTTGATGAAAGCAACTTGAGTATTCTGGTTTCCAGAATATCCCAATTTGGACTTAGCTATATACAATATTGCTTTTGTACACAAAAGGCTATTAATGAACTCATTAAAGATTGAGAATATGGGGAATAAGTATAATTATGAAAACGTATTAGGTGAAATTGCTTGTTATATAGCAAAAGAATGTAACCTTACTCCGAGCGAAGCAATTGGTGTGGTAATGAACGATGAATGCACAGATGCTGTTATTGAAGAAATTCAAAAATCAGACAGGATAGATATAGAAGCTTTGGCCTCTCGTTACTTGACGGAGGAGCTTTGCTAGTAATAACCAAAGAGGTTATGTCATAAGTGATACAACCTCTTTCCCTCCATAACCCAACAAAAAAGCATGGCGCAAATCCCTGCGCCATGCCCCAATAAAAGAAAACCTTATAGTCAAAATAGAAATTAGCGATTTCTAGTACTTATTCCAGTACTAATACTTATTCTAGTACTTAGCGATTTCTAGTACTTCGCATTCTGAGGATCAAAGTTGGTCCAACCGCTCATCCAGTTGTTGCTACCATCGAAGGCTCCGATGTAAGTTACGGTGTCGAAACCTGTCCAGCCGGCGAAACTTGCGGCACCAAGCAATGGGCTTCCTGCGATAGGAGTATAGCCATCTGCACCAACCAATGAGGTCCATGAATCAAAATACTTGTTGCTTGGCTCTGAGAAGAAGAAGGTGTTGCTGTATGACTTCTGGTTCTTGTCGAGATCCTTCTTGTTGGCTGCATCGTAGAGGTAATCCTCATACTTCTTGTTGGCATCAGTACCTACTGCATCCATACCTGCGAAATATACATTCTGAAGCTTGAATTTGCCATCCTTGGCATCCTTCACGGTTTCACCCTTCTCACCATCAACAATCAAACCGATAGGCCAGCCTAAGGCTACTGAGTTGATGCAGTTGAGGTTAGAAGAACGGCGAATCTGCATGGCTGACTGGAACTTGCCGAGGGCTGAACCGTTGTTTGGATTGTATGCTCCGGCAGTGATATAATCTGTGGTGTTCTGGAACTTGTCGTCCAAAACCTTAGGACCTACGAAGGTGATGTTAGAGAAGGTTGCCTTGGTATGAGGATCCACGGTAGCACCATCGGCGCAGTTGTCGCTCTCGAAACCGTTGCTCTGAGAGGTATCGGCTATCTTGCTGTCGCGCAGTGAAAGACCATACTGAACCTTTCCAGAGAAACCATTATCGGTATCGAAATCATCATCCCAGCCCTTGTAGGCTACGAGATACTTGCAGTTCACAGTACCGCCAAACCACTCGAAGGAATCATCATTGGAATAAGATACCTGAACGTGGTCAATCTCTGTGCCTGAACCTACAGAACCGAGGGTCAAACCATTGATTTCCTTATCCTTCTGGAATGGATAACCGGCAAACTCGATGCGCACATAGCTTAAAGTACCAGAATTATCTGCATCATCTGCGCCGCCATGCTTGGTACGAGGACCACCCTCTATCTGCTGCTCTGTCTGGTTGTTCTTAGCTTTACCGCAGAGAATGATGCCACCCCAGTCGCCAGGCTTTCTGCTGCCGGCAGCCTCTTCAGATGTAAAGACGATAGGCTCTGTGGTTGTACCCTTGGCGATGAGCTTACCGCCACGCTCTGCGATGAGTGTCGCCTTGGTCTGCTTGTCGCCCTTGATGATAGTTCCCGGTTCGATGGTAAGCTCAGCACCATCTGCAATATATACCCATCCCTTGAGGAGATAAGTGCCTTTCTTCAAAGTCTGCTTGCCTGTGAAGACGAACTCCTGGTCGCCGTTGCCAATCTGTGTACCGCTGGCGTTTTCCTTGTCATCTGTTCCGAAGAGAATGTGGTCGCAAGCCTTCAGACCGCCATCGGTTGTCCACTTGTAAACTACTTCTGAACCAGGATTTGGAGAAGGAGTTGGATCGTCATTGTCACTGCTGCAACTGCTCAACATGGCAGATGCTGCGAGGATGCCCATGCATCCTAAAAAATACATCTTGTTCATCATTGTTTCCTGTTTTATTAAACAAACATCTAATTATTCTTATTATTTAAAATTTATAGATTGCCTGCAAACCGATGTTTCTGCCCGGCTTGTAGCATCTTGCTATTTCTTCTACTTCCTTCTTGCTTCCGTCGCTATACGTTACATCAGCAAACTGCTTGTAATATATCTTTTCTGCAAGAAGATCTCTTACATTGAGCTTCAGCTCCAGATGGTCTCCGAATTTCTTAGCCAGTGAGAAGTCGATGGTGTTGCGGGGCATCTCGTAGCTGTGAGGCACTCGGGAGTTGGAGTCATCGCCTGTGCTTCCCTCGCTTCTGCCCACACCGATGATTCGCTTGCCTATGCGGTTGTATAGCAGGGCGATATCCATCTTCAATGGCTCGTTCTTATAGAAGATGCCGGTGTTGATAAGGTATGGCGACTGACCCTGCATCGGTCTGTTTTCCTCTTTTGAACCCTTTTCAAACTGCACCTTGCTCTTAATCAAGGCACCGTTAAACGACCAGCTGAAATCCTTCAATCCGATGAATCCGAGATTCTTTCTGATATCCAGCTCCACACCGTAGTTGTTGGCACTCTTCGCATTCTTATAGGAATAAATCAAGTCTGTGCCGCCTGCCACCGTGTAGGTCCACTCGATAGGAGAATCGAAGTGCTTGTAGAAGACTGCCAGCGAAATGAGCTCTCCACGGGATGGATACCACTCATATCGCAGGTCGAGGTTATCGACATAACAGTTCTTCAACTCTGTGTTTCCCTGCACATTGCTGGCAAGGTCGAAGTCGTAATACACCGACGACGATACTTCACGGAATTCCGGGCGGTTAATACTGCGGCCATACGACAGTCGCACTTGGTGCTGGTCGCTGATCTTATATGTTGTATTGAGAGATGGAAAAATATCATCTGTCTTGTAATGACGGCTCGATTCACTCTTCTCGTAGTCACGGGAATTGGAGATGAGTTCCATATCATTATGCTCGAAGCGGACACCGGCGTGGATGCCGAGTTTGCCAAAGGGGAGAGACATCGCCAGGTATCCGGCGCCTAAGGTGTTGTGTCCGCGGTAGTTATTGCGCATCTGCTTTTCCTCCAGAAGATACAGCTTGTCGTAACCCATGTTTGCCTCGCTGGAGAGCAGGGTAGGGATATGGCTGTGGCGGAAGCCGGATGGCATGTTGTTAGCAGAAACATTCCAGTTGTAGATGAAATTGCGGGTCTGGTATTCTCGGCTGCGATACTCCCCATAGGCACCCACTTGCAAGTCTGGCTCAAAGTTGCCAAACTTGAAGTGGTGCTTGTCATTTACACCAAGTGAGAGAATGTGTTCGTCGAGTTGGGTCCACTCGCGGGATATGTCGTTGCCGGTGCTCAGGGCATAAACGCCCGATTCAAGAGCATCGTCGATGAGGTATCTACGACGGTCAGGCAAATGGCGGTTGGCATACGCATACCCGATGCTCCAGTCAAGGGCGTCGCTAGTGAAGGTGTGCTTGCCGGTAAGCTGACCGTTATATGTTGTTCTACTGCGGTAGTAATACTCTGCGCTTCGCTCCAGGTTCGACTGGGCACTCACGCCATCACGCCAGGTATATCGGCTGGTAGCCAACTGGTTGAAGATGTTCTTGAGCTGATACTTGTGATTGCCGTCCTTGGAAAGGAAGGTGAAGTTGAGCATTGCTCCGAGTCTCACGTTATTATTATACTGGTCGTCAACAGAGTGACGGAGATAGTTCGGCTTGTCGTTTGCCGCATCATAGATGCCATAGAGGTTGTTCTCCATGTTCTCGTAGGTGCGGTATTCGTTGGTATAGTTCAAGGCAGCGAGCATGCCGAGTGTTCTTCCGCCTAGCATCCAGCGCTGGTTGAGGCTGGCCGCCAGTTTCAAGTCGCCCAAAGGCTTCCTGTTCTTCACGAGCCAATCGTTGTTAAGTCTATTTCCCAGGAGCGAAGTAGCATAATCGCCCACCGGTTTTCCGTTGGCATCGAGCTGCGGATTCAAGTCAGCATGGATGCCCCCATTCAGGTTTCTCAAGCCATTGTCGAACCCTAGGAAATCGGTTCCGGAACCTTTTGAGTAAGAAAAGTCCTTGAAGGCAGAAGATGTATTCCAGTTTCCGCCCACGGCGATGTTGAAACTGTTTTCTGCCGGAATCTCCTTGGTGTTGACGATGATGAAACCGCCTGAGTAATCAGCGGGATATTCAGCCGTTGGCGACTTCACAATGGTGAGGTTGTCAATCTGCGAACTTGGGATGATATCGAAGGAGAATGCCCTGGAATCAGCCTCAGAACTAGGCACTGCTCCTCCGTTCACCCACACATTGTTATAACGCTGCGACAAACCACGAACCATCACGAATTTATCGTCGATGAGGCTCACGCCTGGCACTCGGCGTATCACCTCACCCGCATTCGTATCCTGAGTACGAGATATTTCCTGTGCCGAAACATTGCTCACGATGACGGGACTGTTTTTGGCCACCTGTATCATTGCCGCATCCGTATTACGCCTTTCCACTGCGGTAACGGTCACCTCCTTCAGCTGCTGTTCATCAGGTTGCAGCGCAATCACCTGGTCTGCGTCCTTCGCCTGAACCCCGTCAATTTTTTGAGTCTTATATCCTACATAATTAATATATAGTGTATATGTCTTTTCTTTATCCAATCCATCAATCTGGAAGTTTCCGTCGATGTTGGTGATAGCCTTCACGTTGGTTCCATCCACAGTGACGACTGCACCGATGAGTGTCTCTTTCGATTTCTGGTCGATTACGACACCCTTAATCTGTTGCGCCCACGTTGGCATGCTAGCCGCCGAGAGCAATCCTAATACAATAATTCCCCTTTTAGCATTCATAACCTATATCATTTGATTTCGGTTGCAAAGGTACGGTGGTTATATTACACTGGGGTTGCGATGAGGTTGAAAGGCATTGACGAAGCTGCGACAATGGTGTTACGGGCGGAAATCTGTTGCCTTTTTCGGGAATTTGAATCTTGAAAAACTGGCATTAATACGTTGATTTTGCGAGAAATGTATCTTTTTGATATGCAAAACGGTAATTATTGTGATTTTTGTTTGGCTGTTAGCTGATTTTATATTACCTTTGCATCTGAATACATATATTATATAAAACTTGTAATTATATAAGTGCCGTATTCTTAATCTTCAATCAGTCTGCGATAACCATACAGAGTTTGAGTACGTTCTCCTCGAAGTGCTCCTTGTCTATAGCATTGTTCTTGAGGATGGAACGGTAGTTATATACGGTTTGTGGCGAATAAGACAGAATGCCGGCAATCTTTGAACTTTCAGTGATGCCTAATCGTAACAGGGCGCACACACGGAGGATAGGGGGCATTTCCCCATTCTCTTTCAGTTGGATGTGAGCCGATTCTGTGAGTTGCTGGTTCAGTTCGTTTACAAAAGTTGGGTACAGAGCTAGGAAAGACTTGTCGAATTCAGTCAAAAACTCCTTGTTTTCCCTTTCTGTACTTGATGAGGAAGAGAGGAGACTCAGCAGTTCCTTGCTTTGGTTGGCCTTTATCTTTCTTATAGCCAATGTTCGTAGCTTTTGGTTCCTCTCTATATTCTTATAGCTCAGGTCAATATATACCTTTACCAATCTCTCGCGTTTCTGATTGGTATTCTTCAATTCGGCGTTGATGAGATGCAATTGTTCATTTAGAATTTCCATTTTTGCCGACGTTGCTGTGATTTCATTTTTCTTTTGTTTCAGAAGCCTGTTCTTCTTGCGGATGAACAGACTGCTAATACCTACTCCAAGTAGGAGCAGGATAATGACCAATAGGGCGATGTTGAGCAATCTGTTAGTTGTTTTGATGTCATCTGTATAGGCATTGGTAATCAATTGTAATTTGGATGAAATCTCAATGCGGCGCAACCGGCTTTTGTAGGTATAAGCATCTTCCAGGGATAGGTTGATGTATTCCTGGGCTTTGTTCAGACTTCTGGTCTTATGTTTGTAGATGAAGAGTGCGATGTCTTGCAGAGCGACATTTTCTTTTGTGGCAGAAGTGATGTCTGAGATGGCTGCAACCAGGAGGTAATGCTCCATTAGCTCTAGGTTGTTGGCTTTCTGATAGACCTCTGAAAGCGCAAAGGCGGTCATGGCATGCAGACGGCTGTTGGACTTTTCCATACTCAGTGCCTTTTTGTAGTATTGGATGGTCTTGTTATTGTTGGGATGATTGCTGAAATAGTATAATTCTCCCATCAGGTAGTAATAGAATGCATCTTTCTTTGGCGACAGTTCTATTGCTTTCTTCAGGTATTCCACTTTTTTCAGGTCGTAATTCTTGCTGAATTCATTGTTTTCACAGTAGGTTGACCAGTTGTTGTATAGTCCATACATTGTATAATAGTATAGAAACTGATAGTCACGTGGTTCTTCCTTAGGCTCTATCTTCTGCAAAATTTCCTTTGCTTCTGCATAGAATCCACGTGTGATCAATAACCTGGTTTGGCTAAGCTGGAATCTTTTGTTAAAAAAGATATTGTTACTCTTTTGGGCAAGGATAAGACCTTTGTTTACGTAGGTCATCGCCGAGTCGTACTCGTAGGCTTTGTAGTCATTGGCGAGTTGTTCGTATAGCTTTAGCTTGTCTTCATTGCTGGTTACATATTTGGCACCTTGCTTGATGTCATTCAAGCTTTTCTCTTTTAACTCTACATAATGGGCACGTTGTGCCAGGGCAGCATCCAGCTGCTTGTATAGCTGGTTGTTGTCTCCTTTTATGTATATCGGCTGTATCATCAGGGTGATGATTATAATGATAAGATGTCTCATATTTCCTATGTTTTTAGATTCCGCTGCAAAAATAATAAAAAACATTGAGAATCTCGCATCTACTAGCCGCTTTTTTTTGAGAATTTGCAAAATCTTGATATTCAGAGCCGTAAGGTTGGCTCTAAATACCGGCCATCTACCAAAAGCCTACTATTCGCACCAACTTATTGATTTTTGCCGTACTTTTGCAGCAACAAACAATTTTAATCATAATAAACCTATTAAATTATGGATAAAACGAACTTTTCAAAGAAAGCAGGTCTGCTGATGGCAGGATGCTTGATTACTTTAAATGCTTTTGGTCAGGCTACCATTAAAGGACAAGTGGTGGATGCCACCGGCGAACCAGTCATTGGTGCCAGCATTCTGGTAAAGGACACAAAGAATGGAGCTGTATCAGACTTGGATGGCGGTTACACGCTTAATAATGTGAAGGATGGTGCAGTCTTGGTATTCTCTTATCTGGGATATCGCACTCAGGAGATTCCGGTAAAGGGAAATCATGTCATCAATGTGACGCTGAAGGAAAACGATGAGGTGCTCGACGAGGTGCTTGTCGTGGGTTATGCTGTGGGCAGCAAGCGCACGGTGTCGGGTGCTGTTGACCGCATCAAGAAAGAAGATATGAACAAGGGTGTGGTAACCAGTCCTGCCGAGGCCTTGAAGGGTAAGGTAGCTGGTGTTGTCATCTCTCAGGCAGGTGGTGATCCAACCAGTTCCCCAAGCATTCGTGTTCGTGGTACTTCTTCTCTTTCAGGTGGTAACGATCCGTTGGTTATCATTGATGGCGTCTTTGCTGATATGACGATGTTCAATTCCCTGGCTCCTGGTGATATTGAGAGTCTAACCATCCTGAAGGATGCTTCTGAGACGGCTCAGTATGGTTCACGTGGTGCTTCCGGTGTCATCGTTGTTACCACAGCCAAGGGTAAGCTGGGATATTCCAGCCTTAGCTACAATGGTCAGTTTGGTGTAAACACGGTCTATAAAAATCTGGATATGATGTCGGCTTCCGAATATCGTGAGACAGCCAAGTCCTTGGGATTGACCTATACCGATATGGGTGGCGATACCAATTTCCTCGAGGAGATTGAGCGCAATACGGGTCTTACCCAAAATCATAATATTTCTTTTTCTTCTGGTACGGATACATCCAGTCTGCGTGCTTCTTTGGGATTCATACTCCGTCAGGGAGCCTTGAAGAATTCTGATATGAAGAATTTTACAGCAAAGTTGGATGGAACCCAGTATCTCTTCGACAAACATCTGAAGCTGGAACTCGGAATGTTTGGCTCTCAGCGCAACAGCAATATCCAGTATGATATGCACAAGCTGTTCTATTCTGCTACAGCTTATAACCCTACCTATCCTCATGTGAGAAACGACAAGGGTGAATGGGATGAGGATCTGCTTGCCAATGAAATCTGGAATCCGCTGGGATTGCTAGATATTGATGACTTCTACAAGGATGCCTCTGTCAATGTTCATGGCAAGGCAACGGTCAATATCATCGACGGACTCTCTGTAAGTGCCTTCGGTTCATATAACTATTGGAACCGTGACAATAAGTTCTATATTCCTAACAATATCCAGATGGGTAAGCTGAACGGTAACGGATGGGCTTATATCGCCAATACCAACCGCAAGGACTATATGGGCAATATCATGGTGAATTTCTCCAAGGATTTCGGCAAGCATCACATTGATGCCTTGGCTCTGATGGAGGGACAGAAATATACCTATGACTGGAACTCACAGGAGGCACATGGATTTGATACCAACTACTTCAAGTTCAATAACATGAAGGCTGCTGCCAATGTGAGCTGGGGTAATCTGCAGTCTAACTACACCGAATATACCCTGAGTTCTTATATGGCTCGTGTCAACTATATGTTTGCTGACAGATACATCGCTACCGTCAATGTTCGTACCGATGGTTCTTCCAAGTTGGGTGATGGTCAGAAGTGGGGCTGGTTCCCTTCTGCTTCCTTAGCCTGGGTAATCAGCAACGAGCCTTGGATGAAGAAAATCAAGCAGATAGATAATTTCAAGATCCGTGCAGGATATGGTGTGACCGGTAATCAGGATGCTATCGATCCTTATACCTCTCTCGCCCTGATGGAACCTAATGGTGTAACTACCGTCAACGGCGCAACAAGTACTACGTTTGCGGTTACTTCCAACAGCAACCCTGATCTGAAGTGGGAGGTAAAGAAGACATTTGATGTCGGCTTCGACCTGTCGATGTTCAAGCAGCGTCTCAATGTAACCTTCGACTGGTATACTTCTGAGACATCAGATATGCTTTATACCTATACCGTGCCGGTACCTCCTTTCACTTACGACCGTCTGTTGGCCAATATGGGTACCATGACTAATATGGGATTCGAACTGGCTGTTCGTGGTGACATCATCAAGACGAAGGACTTCACCTTCAATTCCGGTCTGAATTTCTCTTATCAAAAGAATAAGCTGAAGAAGTTGAGCGGTACCTACAAGGGACAGCCTATGACAACGAGCGAGCATATTTCTGTTGCTACGGTAGGTGCAGCTGGTCTGGTACATAATAATGGTGTAACCTATCTGATAGAGGGACAGCCTGTAGGTGTATTCTATCTGCCTCACTGCACAGGTATTGATGAGAACGGACAGTATATCATCGAAGACCTTGATGATAATGGTACCATTGATACGGGTGACAGTGGCGACCGCAAGGTATGCGGACAGGCCATTCCTAAGTACTTCCTCGGTTGGGATATGAGCTTCAAGTACAAGAACTGGGATCTGACAATGCAGTTTAACGGTGCTTTCGGTCATAAGATTTACAATGCCACATCCATGACCTTGAACAATATGAGTAATTTCCCAACCTATAATATCCTGAGCGGTGCACAGCATCTCAATAATGGCAAGGGAATCCATGACGTTCAGATTTCTGACTACTGGCTGGAAAAGGGTGACTATATGAACTTCGAGTACGCTTCTCTGGGCTACACCTTCACCAAGGATATGCTCAAGTGGAAGTTCATCAACAACATTCACCTTGCATTGTCAGTCAACAATATCTGTACCCTCACTGGTTACAAGGGCTTGACTCCAATGATCAACTCAGCAACCATCAGTGGCGACAATCTGGGTATCGACGATAAGAACATCTATCCTCTGAGCCGTACTTATACTTTGTCGCTCTCTGTGAATTTCTAAATGTTTTCACATAGAATAGATTTCAAGTTCTAATTAAGAATTACATTATTAATATATAAAGGATTACAGTTATGAAACAATATATTATAGGTTCGATGCTTCTTTCATCGATATTACTGGCTAGTTGCTCACTGGATGAGACTCCACGAAGCAAGTTTTCTGAGGAGGAGGCTTTCAGTACCCCTAAGCTGGTATATGTAAACACAGTGGCTAATGTTTATTCTTCCATCGGCAATGGATTGTATGGAAGCGATGGTGGCTCGGTACATACCTTTCAGGAGTTCTCTTCTGATGCCAGTATGATTCCTGGTCGCCAAGGTGACTGGGTGGATGGTGGTGCCTGGCAGAACATTTTCCTCCACAACTTTGAGTCGTCTGTAAGCAAGTATAACGATGTATGGAATAACCTGTATCGTGTTATCGGTCTTGCCAATTCTTCCATCGACCGACTCAACAAATACCTGGGTGAGCATCCGGATTATGCAGAATATGTGTATGAGTTGAGAGCTCTGCGTGCAGTCTATTATTATTATGTGATGGATCTCTTTGGACAGGTGCCATTGGTTGTTTCTTCTGAAGTAAACTCCAACGAGGTGAAGCAGTCTAACCGTTCTGATGTCTTCAAGTTTGTTACTTCAGAATTGGCTGAATGCATTCCTCATCTTTCAGATAGTAAGAGCCAGAACGAGGGTGAATATTATGGCCGTATCACCAAGGCGGTGGCATATATGTGTATGGCTAAGTGTGCCATCAATGCACCGGTCTATACCATTGATGATACCACTCCAACCAGCTACAGTGCCTTTGTGGGAACAGACAAGAGCGGCAAGGCTACTGCCAGCGAGGAGCAGGGAAATACTATTTCGGAAATGGGCAAAAAGATTAACATCACTTTGGATGGTGAAACTCGCAATGCGTGGGAAACGGCAGCCTATTGTGCTGATCAGATTGCCAGCTTGGGTTACCGCCTGCAGCCTAGCTATGCAGATAACTTCATCGTAGCCAACCAGAATTCCGTGGAGAATATCTGGACCCGTCCGAACGACTGCGTCAACTATAAGATAGAGGATTACAACATCGTGCGCACCCTGCATTATAACCATGGCGGTGCCATCGGTTATCAGGGCTGGAATGGAGCCTGCTCTTCCAAGCAGCAGATGCTGGTGTATGGCTATGGAACGGCTAATCCGGACCCTCGTTTGAAGCTCAACTTCTATACCGACAAGGATTATATGGAGGAGACCGGAAAGGCTGTAGAGGATGGTGCCACAGACAAGCCACTGGAGTATATGCCACTGGCTGTAAAGGTAGATTTCTCTGCTGCCGACGACCCTCATGCCATGAAGTGTGCCGGTGCCAGAATGAAGAAGTATGAGTTTGACAAGTCTACTACCCAGCAGTATAGTTTCAACAACGACCTGGTAATCTGGCGTTATGCTGATGCCCTGCTCCTGAAGGCCGAGGCTGAGTATCGTATGGGAAACAAGGCTGAGGCGCTCACGATTGTGAATGAGGTTCGTGCCCGTGTTGCTGCTACACCTCGTACAGAACTTACGCTCAATGACATTCTGGATGAACGTATGCTGGAACTGGCTTGGGAGGGAGTTCGACGCCCAGACCAGATCAGATTCTGCACCTTTACAGAACCTACAGCTGATCGCTTCAAGGGTGTGACCCACAATGCTTCTGCTGGTGATTACAATGATGATACGCAGGGCTATACCATGGTTTATCCAATCCCTTATGCCGTGCTCAACTTGAACAAGAAACTCGATCAGAATCCTGGTTATACCAAGTAAGGGGTAGCTCCAATGAGGAAATTCCTCATTGGAGCATACCAGGGAGAATGGTAATTTTATATTGAATATTACAAACTAAAAAAGGAAATAATATGAAAAAACTCTTTTTGCTCGCAAGCCTTCTGATGGCTTTTGGCATCTCGGCAGATGCTGGAGACATTACTTCTCCTAACGGACAGATCAAGGTGAACTTCACCTTGGATGGCACTGTGCCTACCTATAGTGTGACCTATCAGGGCAAGACCATCATCAAGCCTAGCCGTCTGGGTTATCAGCTCGCCAAGGGTGGTAAGGATGGCAAGGATCTGCTTGCCGATTTTAGTGTTATCGATGAGAAGACTTCCACTTTCGATGAGACTTGGACTCCTATTTGGGGAGAGAACAAGGCTATCCGCAATCATTATAATGATATGCTGGTAGAGTTGAAGCAGAATTCCACCGACAGTTATATGAACGTCCGTTTCCGTGTCTATGATGATGGAGTAGGATTACGCTATGAGTTCCCTCAGAAAGGCAGTCTCAACTACTTTACCATCAAGGAAGAGCGTACAGAGTTTGCCATGACGGGCGATCATACCGCCTGGTGGATTCCTGGTGATTACGATACCCAGGAATATGAATACACCAAGACCCGTCTGTCTGGCATTCGCCCAGCCTTGCATGCTGCTGTCAGTGGCAATCTCTCACAGACCGTCTTTTCGGATACCGGTGTACAGACCTCACTCCAGTTGAAGACAGATGACGGTATCTACATCAATCTGCATGAGGCTGCCCTGGTGGATTATCCAGCCATGCATCTGAATCTGGATGACAAGACCATGACCTTTACCTCTTGGCTTACCCCTGATGCCCAGGGAATGAAGGGATATGTGCAGACTCCGTTCAAGAGCCCTTGGCGTACGATGGTCATTACGGATGATGCCCGCAAGGTGCTGTCTTCCAATCTGATTCTCAATCTCAATGAGCCTTGCAAGATCAAGGATACCTCCTGGATTCATCCTGTAAAGTATGTAGGTGTATGGTGGGAGATGATTTCAGGTAAGGGAGAGTGGGCTTATACCCATGATTATCCTACCGTGAAGTTGGATGGAACCGACTATGTACATGCTAAGCCATCGGGCAAACATTCTGCCAACAATGCCAATGTACGCCGTTACATTGACTTTGCTGCAGCCCATGGGTTCGATGCAGTCCTGGTAGAAGGATGGAACATCGGTTGGGAAGACTGGAGTGGTTATATGAAGGAAAAAGTATTCGATTTCCTGACTCCATATCCTGATTTCGACATCAAGGCGCTCAATGAGTATGCACATTCCAAGGGAGTGAAGCTCATTATGCATCATGAAACCTCTTCTTCTGTGATGAACTACGAGAAGTATATGGACAGAGCTTACCAGTTGATGAAGGATTATGGCTACGATGCTGTGAAGAGCGGTTATGTGGGCAACATCATCCCTCGTGGCGAGCATCACTACAGTCAGTTGGAAATCAATCACTATCAGCATGCCGTAACCCGTGCTGCCGATTATCACATCATGGTAAATGCCCATGAGGCTGTGCGTCCTACCGGTCTCTGCCGCACTTATCCTAACCTGATTGGCAACGAGAGTGCTCGCGGTACTGAATATCAGGCTTTCGGAGGTACCAAACCGGGACATACCGCCATCTTGCCTTTCACCCGTCTGCAGGGTGGTCCGATGGATTATACCCCTGGTATCTTTGAGATGGATTGTGCCAATGGTTCACATTGCAACTCTACCATCTGCGGTCAGTTGGCACTTTATGTTACCATGTATAGTCCATTGCAGATGGCTGCTGATTTCCCGGAGAATTACGAGAAGCACATGGATGCCTTCCAGTTTATCAAGGATGTGGCCGTAGATTGGGACAAGTCTATCTATCTGGAGGCTGAACCAATGGAGTATATCACCGCTGCCCGCAAGGCAAAGGGTTCTGATAACTGGTTTGTCGGTGGTGTTACGGGCATGAAGGCTCATCAATCTACCGTAAAGCTCGATTTCCTCGAGAAGGGCAAGAAGTATGTGGCTACCATCTATCAGGATGCAAAGAATGCCAACTACAAGACCAATCCGCAGGCTTATGTCATCACGAAGAAAACTGTGACCAGTAAGTCTGTCTTGAAGTTGAACTCCGTTGCAGGTGGTGGATTCGCTATAAGCATTCTTGCACAATAAAAAGCAGGATTTGAAGTTATTATTAGAGAGAGTTTTTCTTGGATTAATAATAATGCTTATGAAAAGAATGAATAAAATGCTGTTGGTTGCTGCTTTGGCGGCAACCACACTTTCTGTTCAGGCAGAACAGAAGAAGGGACCTGCTTGGTTGAGTGATGCACTTTTCTATCAGATTTATCCATCTTCCTATATGGATACTGATGGCAATGGTATTGGTGACCTGCCGGGTATCACTTCCAAGTTGGATTACATCAAGTCGCTGGGTGTGAACGCCCTTTGGCTCAATCCGATCTTTGAGTCGGGATGGTTTGACGGTGGATATGATGTCATCGACTTCTATAAGGTGGATCCTCGCTTCGGTACCAATACCGATTTGGTTACTTTGGTCAATGAGGCCCATAAGCGTGGCATGAAGGTTTGTCTCGACCTGGTGGCAGGACATTCCAGCACCAAGTGTGCCTGGTTCAAGGAGTCTTCCGAGAAAGATCCTAACCAGCGTTACAGCGACTATTATATCTGGATGAATGATATCCCTGAGAGTGAGAAGAAAGAAATAGAAGCCCGTCATCAGGAGGCAAGTCCGGAGTCTAGTACCCGAGGCAGATATGTGGAGGCGAATGCTCCTCGTGCCAAGTATTATGAGAAGAATTTCTTCGAGTGCCAGCCTGCCTTGAACTATGGTTTTGCTCATCCAGATCCAAATCATCCTTGGGAGCAGGGCGTAGATGCTCCAGGACCACAGGCTGTCCGCAGGGAGATACGTAACATTATGGCTTTCTGGTTTGATAAGGGTGTGGATGGCTTCCGTGTAGATATGGCGTCATCGCTCATCAAGAACGACCCTGACAAGAAGGAGGTTTCCAAACTTTGGAATGAGATGCGTGCATGGAAGGATCAATACTATCCTGAGACCGTCCTGATTTCAGAATGGGCTAATCCGCAGCAAGCCATCCCTGCCGGTTTCAACATCGATTTCTACATTCATTTCGGTCTCAAAGGCTATGCCTCCCTGTTCTTCGACCGCAAGACTCCTTGGGGCAAGTGGGAGAATAGCTATCAGAACTGCTATTTCGACAAGCAGGGCAAGGGTTCGCTCAAGGAATTTAGCGAGAATTATACCAAGGCATACAATGCCACCAAGAATCTCGGCTACATCGCTGTTCCATCTGCCAACCACGATTACCAGCGGCCTAATATTGGTACCCGCAACACTCCAGACCAGTTGAAGGTAGCGATGACCTTCTTCCTCACCATGCCTGGTATTCCATTTATCTATTATGGTGATGAAATTGGTATGAAGTATCAGATGAATCTCCCTAACAAGGAGGGTAGTAATGAGCGTTCTGGTACCCGTACTCCGATGCAGTGGACCAAAGGGAAGAATGCCGGATTCTCTACGAGTGCACCCGATAAGCTCTACTTCCCTATAGATACTGAAAATGGAAAGTTGTCCGTTGAAGCTCAGCAGGGAGATCAGAATTCTCTATTGTCATATACCCGTAAGCTGACCGCTTTGCGCCATTCAGCCAAGGCTCTTGACAATGAGGGAGATTGGAAGCTCTTGAACCAGAAGGATCAGGAATATCCGATGGTATATGAGCGTACTTTGGGTGAAGAGAAGTATGTTGTTGTCGTGAATCCTAGCGCCAAGGCAGTGTCTCTCAACATCAGTTCCGTAGGTGGCAAGCCTGTTTCTGTTCTTTCTACAGGAAAGGTTGTATATAAACCAGGCCGGAAGACGGATGCTATCAAGGCTTCAGGCATTAGTGCCGCCGTATTCAAGGTGGCAAAATAACTTGTAATTATTACCAGCTTCATTAAATATTAGAATCCGCATGACTCCCAAAGTTGTGCGGATTTTTTGTAACTATGGAATTAGTGATATTTTATTTTCAGAATAATAAGCTAATACTAGTGTCTCTAAATTTTAGTTAAATTCAAAAATAAACATCTCATGCATAAATATTTAGCCTCCAAAAAGGCTCTTTTAATGATTTTCGATATGCGGAAACCATTCACCTAAATTAATATTTCTTCCTGAATGAACAAAAAAATCCCCATCGCTGGAATTAATCCTAAGCGGTGGGGATTTCAAAGCCTGCCGTAATTATAAATATGGAATGGCAAACTTCACCAGACAATATCCACCTCCAATGAGCCAACCATAAAGGATGGCAGCCAAGAGGAAAGGCTTAATGCCGGCTTTCTTGAATTTGTCAAAGCTTGTTTCGGCTCCCAATGCAGCCATGGCCATGGTCAGAAGGAAAGTATCCAGTTGGTTAATCCAATCCACTATGCTTTCCGGAAGCAACCCAAGAGAATTGAATCCGATCACTACCAGAAAGAGAATGGCAAACCATGGAATGCTGATTTTAGGCTTGTTGG